>ULQA01046010.1_pt1 | contig 81333 bp, 56 predicted proteins | sample 1954001 | NCBI WGS metagenome assembly ULQA01 (sample SAMEA4835643, study PRJEB28245) | human gut metagenome | biome: gut microbiome; material: fecal sample | place: Denmark | collected 2008 | reverse complement strand
GCTCCTGAGAAATGTCCTTTGTGTAAAGCTCCTGCCAGCAAGTTCGTTGAAGTTGTTGAGACTGAAGGCGGTGCACTGACTTTTGCTGATGAGCACGTTATCGGTGTTGCAAAAGGTTGTGATGAAGAAATGATTAAGGACCTGAACAACCACTTCATGGGCGAGTGTACTGAAGTTGGTATGTATTTGGCTATGAGCCGTCAGGCTGACCGTGAAGGTTATCCTGAAGTAGCTGAGGCTTTCAAGCGTTACGCTTGGGAAGAAGCTGAACACGCTGCTAAATTTGCAGAGTTGTTGGGTGACTGTGTATGGGATACCAAAACTAACTTGCAGAAACGTAAAGACGCTGAACAAGGTGCATGTGAAGATAAAAAACGTATCGCAACCCGTGCTAAAGCTTTGAACTTGGATGCTATTCACGACACTGTACACGAAATGTGTAAAGACGAAGCTCGTCACGGTAAAGGTTTTGAAGGTTTGTACAACCGTTATTTCGGTGATAAATAATCAAGCCTCATAATAACTCTTAAAAGGTCTGTGTTCTCATACGAATGCAGACCTTTTTTGTTTATATTTGCTCATCAACTTTTAAATGCCGCAATTATGAGAAAAGTACAACTGTTGTTAGTTTGTTTGATGTTTTCTGTAGTCGCTTTGGCTGCTGAAAAAGTAATTAAGTTGCCGAAACCCAACTTGGACCGTACAGGTTCGGTAATGAAAGCCTTGTCTGAACGGCATTCTACTCGGGAATTTGCTGCAAAGGCTTTGAGCTTGTCGGATCTTTCGGATTTATTATGGGCTGCTAATGGAGTTAACCGCAAAGACTCGGGTAAACGCACAGCTCCTTCTGCTTTGAACAAACAGGATGTGAATGTGTATGTTGTTTTATCGGAAGGAAGTTATTTGTATGATGCCCAAAATCATCAGTTGACTTTGGTTGCTGAAGGAGATTATCGTAGCGCAGTTGCAGGTGGACAGGCTTTTGTGAAATCGGCGCCTGTCTCTTTGGTTCTGGTCAGCGATGTTTCTCGTTTCGGAGATGCAAAGAATGCCCGTAACCAGTTGATGGGAGCTATGGATGCAGGAATCGTTTCACAGAACATTTCTGTCTTTTGTTCTTCTGCTAAATTGGCTACAGTGCCACGTGCATCGATGGATGGCAATCAGTTGAAGAAAGTGCTAAAGCTAAAAGACGGTCAGATTCCCATGATGAATCATCCGGTAGGATATTTTAAATAAGAAATGCGGGGATATAAAAAAGTGACGATATCTTTATGAGATACCGTCACTTTTGATTTTACTTTAATAGAAATTCATCAATTGCTTTTTTGTAGGTTGCTTTATCGGCAGCTCCACGGAAAAGCTGCGGATCTCCTTTCATGGGGATGAATACGAACAAAGGGATACTTGTTGCATTGAACAGGGCTGCCAGTTCTTTCTGCCTGTCTACATTCACTTTATAGATAATTATCTTCCCTGCATATTCCTTTGCCAACTCTTTCATGATAGGAGCTGTCTGCCGACATGGTCCGCACCAGTCGGCATAAAGGTCAATGATGGCAGGCTTGTCGCCTTTGTATTTCCACTTCTTTGATTTCTCATAATCGAAGACGTCTTTCAGAAACATTTCCTTGTTCATTACGACGACTTCACCGTTATCTGTTACTTCTTTTTTACCTTGATTGGTTTCAGCTTTGTCATTGAAAGCGTATATAATCACGCTTACCATGACGAAAGCTACCATTGCTAATACTTTCTTCATTCGTTATTTTGTCTTTTATGTATAATGTTTCTCAATTACCCCTTGCAGTTCGCTACTGTGGATTACACCTGAATGTCTCCAGACAGCTTCTCCATCTTTGAACAGTATAAAGGTCGGTACTGCTTGTATACGGTATTTTGTAGCCAGCTCTTCATGCTGGTCAACGTCTATCTTTACAATACGCGCTTTATCACCTACATTCTGTTTCACTTCTTCCAAAACAGGTTTCATCGCTTTACAGGGTCCACACCATTCCGCAAAAAAATCTACTAAAACCGGCATCGGCAACTTTATTAAATCTTCAAACTTTTCCATAAATCTTTCCTTTCTTAAAATTAACTGTCAGTCATTGAAGACTGCAAATATAAACTCTGTTTTATATATATAACGGAAAAATGCCGTTTTTGTTCACAAAATAGTAATTGTAGAGACATCCTATTGTAATGTGAAACAAGGAATTTTGCGTATCGAAACGGAATAAAGGTTGAACTAAATAATGATAGCCTATGAAATTCTTATTTATTGTTCAAGGTGAGGGTAGGGGACACTTGACACAAGCCATCACCCTCGAAGAAATGTTACTGCGTAACGGGCACGAAGTGGTGGAAGTGCTGGTGGGCAAGAGTTCGTCACGTACCTTACCGGGATTTTTCAACCGGAGTATTCATGCACCGGTGAAACGTTTTATTAGTCCGAACTTTCTGCCTGCAGCAGATAGTAAACGCCCGAGTTTGAAGAAAAGTGTTTTTTATAATTTGCGGAAGATACCGGAATACTTTCGTAGCATGTGCTATATAAATCAGCGGATCAAGGAGACGGGTGCAGAGATTGTCATTAACTTCTACGAACTTTTGACGGGACTTACATACGCTTTTTTCCGTCCTGCCGTCCCGTATGTATGCATCGGACATCAGTACTTATTTCTGCATCGTGATTTTGAATTTCCGGAGAAGAACTTCGTTCAACTATGGATGTTACGTTTCTTTACGCGGATGACGGCTATTAGGGCTTCGAAGAAGCTAGCTTTATCTTTTAGAACTATGGAACAGGATGATGTGCATCGGATAGTTGTAGTACCACCTCTGATTCGTCAGGAAGTGGCGTCCATCCAACCGGAAGAGGGGAATTATATTCATGGATATATGGTGAATTCAGGTTTTTCCGATAGTGTGGAGAAGTTTCACATTTGTCATCCGGAGATACCACTGAAATTCTTTTGGGATAAAGCGGATACGGAGGAAGTGACAAAGGTGGATGAGACGCTCCGTTTTTATCAGATTGATGATATCAAGTTTCTCAACGGAATGGCTGGTTGCCGGGCTTATGCAAGTACGGCAGGGTTTGAATCTATCTGTGAAGCGATGTATCTTGGAAAACCTGTCTTGATGGTGCCGGCGCATATCGAACAAGATTGTAATGCCTATGACGCGATGAGGGCAGGTGCGGGAATTATCAGTGATTCTTTTGATTTGGAATCGTTGCTTCGTTTCGCCGGAAGATATACTCCGAACCGGAACTTTATCTCTTGGGTGCGTAGCTGTGAACGGCGGATAATTTTTGAATTGGAAGAAACAATGAATGTGGTAATTGATGAAATGTATATGGTAGAAAGCTTTGTCTGATTGACGGGAATGAGCAAAGAAAAATGGATAATGAAGTCAGATGATTCAATCATCATTCATTATCCATTTATTCTTTATAACTGTTTAGGCTCTTTATTCCTCAATAGTCAATTCATCAATGATGTGGGAAGCTCCCGCATATTTATCTATAATAAAGAGTGTATAACGAATGTCGACACAGGCTGCGCGCTGTGATGACGGGCGGAAAGCAATGTCGCCCGTCAATCCTTCAAAGTTACGGTCGAAAGCAGTTCCTACCAGCTGGCCTTTGCCGTTGAAGACCGGGCTGCCGGAGTTTCCTCCCGTATTGTCGGTGTTTACAATAAAGCAAACGGGCATTTCACCATTCTTACCGTAACGCCCATAATCCTTGGCTGCGTATAACTCCTTCAATTTCTGAGGAACTACAAATTCCCAATTGCCTTGATCTTCTTTTTCCATCACTCCCTTGAGGGTTGTGTGAGCGTCATAAACAGCTCCGTCGAACGGTTCGTAAGAAAGTACCTGACCATAGGTTAGCCGTAAAGTTGAATTTGCGTCCGGATAAATAGGAATTCCTTTATCCTTTCTCATATCCATCATACCTTTTACCCATACTTTGTGGGCTGCATTGTAATTCTGATTCGCTTCCTTCATGGCGATAGCAGTTTTCAGTATGCCGTCGGTAATGGAGTATTTGAATAATATCATCCAGTCATATCCTATCTTATATAGGCTTGGCTTTTTGATGAACTTCTCAAAGTTTTTGGGATTACCGAAGATGGAATGTTCGAAACATTCGTCGATAAATGCATCTATACTTCCTTTGAAGCGTGAATTGATGATTTCAAAGATATTGATCCGTTGTTCTGCCGGAATATAATTAGCATAGGTTTTCAACATTTCTTTTCCCACCATCCGTTCTACTTCGGGGAAAGGAACAGATGCGAAGTATTTTTCACCTTCCTTTTTCAGTTTTTGAGTCGCTTCTTTTATCTGCCCCTTGTCTTTCGATTTCAAGGCAGCTACCAATTCCATAGTGGAAGGAATACGCATGAAGTCAAGAGCTGTCACCAATGCTTCATTCAAGGCTTGTTGATGGTAGAGCGCATCACGACGATGAGCTACAATGGAACGGATTTCATCGAATGCTTTTTGGTAAGAGTCATCTCCTTTTTCACGACCGCGTGCCAGGAGTTCTTCTTGTTGTGCACGCTTGGTATCTAAAACCTTGAGCCGTACCAAACCTTCGTTCATACCAATTGCATTTTTCCAATAGTTGGCAGATGACGCATATTTGCTGGCATAATGAATACGTACGGCAGGATCTTTAAGCATTTGCTCCATAAGTACCTTTTGACGTGCTCCACGTACATGTTGGCGCATGAAATTGGTTGTTTGCATCCGTTCCTCCACTTCATCGGAAATCATGTATCGCCAGTTACGTCCCGGAAATCCCATGACAAAGGTAAAATCACCTTCTTGTACACCGGCCAGACTGATGGTGAGATGCTTCTTCACTTTTAACGGTACATTGTCTTTCGAATAGGCTGCCGGTTTTCCGTTCTTGTCCGCATAAATGCGGAACAGCGAAAAGTCACCTGTATGGCGCGGCCACATCCAGTTGTCGGTATCCGCTCCGAACTTTCCAATGGAAGAAGGAGGGGCACCGACCATACGGATATCACTGTACACGGTTTTTATGAACATATAATATTTGTTCCCGCCGTAAAAGGCTTTGAGCTCCAGTTTGGTAGCGGGAGTAACTTCTATGTTCTCAGCTTTGGCAAAACGTTCCGCTACTTTACTAAGATAGCTGGGGGACAGGTAATTGATTCCGTCAGGATCCGGATCTTTTTTCAACTGCTCGTTGACGTAATCCGTCACATCAAGAATCCGATCGATATAAGTAACGGTCAGTCCCGGAGTAGGGAGCTCCGCATCGCGGTTCATCGCCCAAAAGCCTTCTGTCAGATAGTCGTGCTCCACGTTGCTGTGTTGCTGGATGGCTCCGTAACCACAGTGGTGGTTAGTCAGCACCAATCCTTCGGAAGAGATAACCTCTCCCGTGCATCCTCCTCCGAAGTGTACGACTGCATCTTTCAAAGAAAGACCGTTGGAATTGTAAACCTCTTCAATAGGAATCTCAAGTCCAAGCTCGCGCATGGCAACTTCATTCTGTGTTTTCAAGTCGGTCAGCATCCACATACCTTCGTCGGCGTGGATACTGAGCGTTGCCAATGAAAAGACTGCAAATAGGATTTGTTTTTTCATTTATTCTACAATTGTCATTTCGTTTATCAGATGTCCGCAGTTTCCTAATTTCTCCAAGATGAACAGGACATAGCGGATATCCAGATTGATGCAACGTTGCAGGTTGTTGTCAAAGTTGATATCACCACTCAGCGATTCCCAGTTTCCATCGAATGCACAACCGATCAGTTCTCCGTTCTCATTCAGAACCGGACTGCCTGAATTACCTCCGGTGATGTCATTGGTTGAAAGGAAGCAAACCGGCATATCACCGTTCGGCAAAGCATAACGGCCGTAGTCCTTTTTTTCTATCAGCTCTTTCAACTTGGCAGGTACGACAAACTCACGATCTTCCGGATTTTCCTTTTCCAGAATACCCTTGGTAGTAGTGTAGTAGTTATAGTGTACACCGTCTTTCGGGTCGTAAGGTTTCACGTTACCGTAAGTCAGGCGGATTGTAAAGTTCGCATCCGGATAAGAAGGAACAGGTAATTTCATTTCACCCAAACCACGGATGTAGGTTTTGTGTAATAAAGCCAATTCCTTGTCCATATCCTTCAACTGTCCTATGAGTTGTTCGAGTAAATCATATTTGGACTGGCAATATTGCAAAGCCAGGTCGTTATCAATAGCTTTTACAGTCGGTTTCTTGATAAACTTCTCGAAGTTTGCACGATTGGCAAAAATGGAATTGTCATACATGTCATCGATAAATTTATTATAGTCGCCTTTATATTTCTGTTCGATAAGTTTGTAGATAGACGGACGTTGCTCTGCCGGAATCATTTCCGCATAAAGAGGGAACAATGCTTTGGCCACCTTACGGTCCACTTCGTGGTCATAGTCTTTGTTATGAATCTCATCATATGTCTCTTTCAGAGCTTCGATACGTACTTTAACCAAAGAATCGTTCTTTTCTACCAATGCTTCCCGAGTTTTGGACAGCAGGGTACTTCCGAACTCGATAGCTCCGAAGAACGTTTCTCTTAAACAAGTGTACTGATAGTTGAGAGGAGCTGTCTTAGCTACCAAGTCATCTATCTTCTTCACTACCTCCGCATAATCGGTATTGTTCTGCTTTCTGGCAAATTCAGCGAATTTGGCTTCCTGTGCCGCTTTTGTGCCCAGTACATCATTATCGATAATAGCCTTGTTCATTCCGATAGAATTTTTCCAATAGTTGCTGGAACCTGCATATTTGTTGGCATATTGAATACGGATCTTGTCACTGGCGTTCATTACTTCTTTCAAAACAGCTAGACGGGCTCCACGAATGCGGATGCGCGGTTCGTTTTCCGATTCCATGCGTTCTTTTACTTCCGATACGGTCAGATAACGGCTTGTACTTCCGGGAAATCCCATAATCATGGCATAGTCTCCTTCTTTCAAGCCCTTGATAGAAATAGGCAAATGTTTTTTTGTTTTCAAGGGAGTATTGCTTGTACTGTATTCTGCCGGCTCTCCGTTGGCATCCGCATAAATACGGAACATAGAGAAGTCACCGGTATGACGGGGCCACATCCAGTTATCTGTTTCTCCGCCAAACTTACCGATAGAAGAAGGAGGAGCTGCCACCATACGCACATCCGGGTATACTTTCTTATAGAACATATAGAATTTATTTCCGGCATAGAATGGGAGTGCCTGTGGCACGATTCCTTTCTTGTCTTTCAGATCACTTTTTGCATACAGCTCTTCTGCCAGTTTCTGGAGAAACGCACCGCTGAATGATTCAGTCTCAGTGATTTCTTTAGCAGCAATCTTAGCATTGACAATATCAGTGATATCTTCGATACGTTCGATAAATGTAAATTTCAATCCCGGAGTAGGAAGTTCCATCTCTCTGGAAGTAGCCCAGAAACCATCCGTCAGATAATCGTGTTCGACGCTGCTATGTTGTTGGATGGAAGCATATCCGCAATGGTGATTGGTCAGGATCAATCCTTCCGGTGAGATAATCTCTCCGGTACAGCCTCCTCCGAAGATACCGACAGCGTCTTTTAGGGAAACTCCATGGGGGTTATATAAATCTTGCGCTTCCAGTTTCAAACCTTGTTTTTTCATCATGTCTATGGAATGCTGCTGTTGCATTAGCTGCAATAACCACATACCTTCATCCGCTTTAGCGGAACATACGATTAGCGCAGTCAGCGCCAATAAATAAAGTTTTAGTCTATTCATTCTTTAATGCTGATAATTAAAATATTTATGATTCTATTTTGTCTTTTCCACTCTCAACTCTCCACTTCTCAAAGCTTCCATGATATTGGCAGGCGGACGTTGGTTCATTAGTTCATTCTTCATGAAATCCATATAAGGCGCTACGTGCTTAAAGAATTTGTAATATCCTTTGCACAGATAATTCAAGCCGGGTTCGCCTTCCGATGTACGGCTGAAGCGATTCTTCGGACATTCTCCGTTGCAGGCAAACAGGAATTCGCATTCCTTGCACTGGGTGGGGAGAGATTGGTATTTCATGTTGCCGAAGTGATGTTGGCGTTCACTGTGCATCATTTCCACCAATGTCTGATTATAGATGTTTCCCAGTTTATATTCGGGGAAAACGAAGTGGTCGCACGAATATACATCACCGTTGAATTCCATAACACCGGCGTGTCCGCAAGTTTTTGCCATCGTACATATTCCCGGCTGTTCACCCATCCAGTTTGCCAGAGTGGAGTCGAATATCTGTATGTAGTAGTTGCCTACGTCTTCTTTCACCCATTCGTCAAAAAGAGTACACAGGAAATTGCCCCATTGCTCCGGAGTGACGGAGAAATCGGCCAATTTTCCTTCCTTGTCTTCGGCAAGAGAGGCGAGATGCCGTCCGTCTTGATGCGGAAGAATACGTTCGACGATAGGAGCAAACTGTATATAATGACAATCTATCTCTTTGAAAAAGTGATAGAAGTCCAGCGGATAGTCAGCGTTGAAGTCATTGACAACGGCCATTGCATTCCATTCTACATTGTGTTTTTTCAGCAGATTGATACCCTGCATCACTTTCACGAAGGAAGGTTTGCCCATTTTGTTTTTACGGTATTCGTCATGAAACTCCTGTGGTCCGTCGATAGAAACTCCTACCAGCCAGTTGTTGTCGTGAAAGAACCGGCACCATTCATCGGTGAGCATTGTTCCGTTCGTCTGAATACAGTTGTCAATGGTACGTCCGCGTGCATATTTCTTTTGCAGTTCCATAGCCTTTTTATAGAAAGAAAGCGGACGCATCAGTGTTTCTCCCCCGTGCCAGGTGAAAAGCACCTGTGGCATGGTTTGTGAGTTGATATACTCGTCGATGAACTTTTCCAGAAGCTCATCGCTCATTACGTGTTTCGGGTTATCTTTGTATAGATTTGCCTTTTCCAGATAATAGCAATAGTCGCAAGCCAGGTTGCATACGGCACCTACCGGCTTTACCATCACATAGAGAGGTTTGGCAAAAGGGGCGTAAGTTGATGTTTTCATAGCCGCAAAATTAGATAAACTAAATGAAAAAAAAAGCCTTCTCCATATGTTTATAAGGATTATTAAAGAAAAGAGACTTACAAGATTTAAATATTGATAAAATGTTTCTCTGAAAAATGAATCGGTTGTACCTTTGCACGCAGAATCAAATGAATAGACGAACGTGAATAAACTTTTATCTTTATTGTTTTTGCTCCCGTTTCTGGCTTCCTGCACTAATAAGTACAAGATCGAAGGAACATCTTCTGTGAATAGTCTGGATGGAAAAATGCTGTATCTTAAGTCCTTGCGTGATGGTGAATGGGTGAAACTGGATTCTGCTGAGGTAGCGCACGGTCTGTTCTCCATGAAAGGCAAAGTCGATTCCGTACAGATGGTGACACTTTATATGGATGATGAAAGCATCATGCCGATTGTGCTGGAAAATGGAAAAATCAAGGTAAACATCAGTAATTCGGATATCAAAGCGGTGGGTACTCCTTTGAATACGGCACTATACGAGTTTATTGAGAAAAGAAACCGACTGGAGGAAAGTATCGGAGAGTTGGAACAGAAAGAAACCCGTATGGTGATGGACGGAGGTGATTTGGATGAGATTCATTCACAATTGGCAGTGGAAGGAGATTCGCTGATGAAAGAGATGAATCAATATGTGAAAACTTTCATTTCCACCAACTACGAAAATGTGTTGGGACCCAATGTGTTTATTATGCTTTGCAGTTCGTTGCCTTATCCTATTATGACTCCGCAGATAGATGACATCATAAAAGACGCTCCTTATTCTTTTAAAAGCAATAAGTTGGTAAGAGAGTTTCTTTCGAAGGCGAAAGAGAATATGAAACTGATAGAAGAGCACAAGCGTCTGGAAGAAAATGCTTCGGTAAAGAAGTGAATATAACTTCTCTATTATCGGTCTTGATCTTCGTTCTTTATCATCCCCTTATGTTTCTCCGGTAAAGCACTTTCAACGGCGGCGTATGCTTCCGCCATAGTCGCTTTGATATTTTCCATACCTTTTCCTTTAGGCGGAATAGGCTCATGAATCGTGAGAATCATGCGGTGACGGTGTATCCATTTGCCTGTACGCGGGAGGATCTCAAATGAGCCGTCAATGGTGACGGGCACTACTGCCAGTTGTAAGTCATCCGCCAATTGAAAAGCTCCTTTCTTGAAATACCCCATGTGTCCGGTGAAAGTACGAGCCCCTTCCGGGAAAACGACCAAAGATACTCCGTCTTTCAAAGAGTCCTTCGCCTGCCGGATCGTTTCCAACACTTTCTTCGGACCGGACCGGTCTACAAAAATGTGCCCTGCGCTTTCGCAGGCTTTTCCAACGAACGGTAGTTTACGCAGACTTTTTTTCATCATCCATTTAAAGTTTCTTCCGATAAAACCGTAGATCAGGAATATGTCGAATGAACCTTGATGGTTGGGTACAAAAATATAGGAAGTTTTATCATGCAACTTTTCACGCCCTTGAATCTTTACGGGAATCAGCAGGAACAGACAGATTAATTGTGACCATATCTTTCCCGGATAATATCCCCAGATGTGGGCTCCTCCCAAAAGAGAACCTACGATGGTGACGAGTGCCGTAAGGATAGTCAACACTAATAATATAGGTAAAGCGATGCAAATCTGATAAATATAATAAAGTATCTTCATAGGGTTGGATTTTTACATTGCAAATATACATGATTATTGTAAAAAAGAGATGCGGATACCATATAATCTTTTCGATTGTGTTATTTTTGTCTCTCGTTATTAGAGATAGCTGTTAAAAATATGATACGTATATTACATACTGCCGATTGGCACTTGGGGCAAACGTTCTTCGGTTATGACCGTACAGAGGAGCATGAGGCGTTTTTAGATTGGCTGGCGGGAGAAATCCTCCGGCAGGAGATTGATGCATTGATTATAGCCGGAGACGTGTTTGATGTTTCCAATCCTTCGGCTGCTTCCCAAAGTATATATTATCGGTTTATATACCGGGTTACGGCGGAGAATCCCAATCTGCAAATTGTGATTGTTGCCGGAAATCATGATTCGGCGGCACGTCTGGAAGCTCCTTTACCTTTGTTGCAGGCTATGAGAACAGAGGTCAGGGGAGTGGTACGTAAGTTGGAAGGCGGAGCGGTTGATTACGACCATTTATGCGTGGAACTGAAGAACCGGCAGGGAGAAGTTGAATTACTTTGTATGGCGGTTCCTTTTTTGCGTCAAGGAGACTATCCGGTAGTACAGACAGAGGGGAATCCATATTCGGAAGGGGTTCGTGAACTTTATACGCAGCTTCTGCGAAAGTTGTGGAAACGCCGTAAGCCGAATCAGGCCATTCTTGCCATAGGTCATCTGCAAGCTACCGGTTCGGAGATTGCAGAAAAGGATTATAGTGAACGCACAGTGATAGGCGGACTGGAGTGCGTGTCACCGGAGGCTTTTCCCGAACAGATCGCTTATACGGCTCTAGGACATATTCATAAAGCGCAACGGGTATCCGGCCGGGAGAATGTACGCTATGCGGGAAGTCCGATTCCGATGTCTTTTGCCGAAAGGCATTATCATCACGGAGTGGTAATGGTGGCTTTTGACGGAGGGTGTGCGGTAGACATCCGACGGATAGAATGTCCGAAATCAATACCTTTGATAAGTGTGCCGAGCGGTGAGCCGGAATTGCCTGAAAAGATATTGGAGATGTTGGGCGAATTGCCGGAGACGGAAGGAACCGCTCCCTATCTGGAAGTGAAGGTTTTGCTGGAAGAGCCCGAACCCATGCTCCGGCAGGAGATAGAGGATGTTCTGGCGGATAAGAATTATCGCCTGGCACGCATTGTCTCTTCTTACCGTACCGGTGCGGAAAATGTGGAGAAAGAGGAGACAGACTGGAAAAAAGGATTACAGGAGATGTCACCGTTGCAGATTGCACAGTCTGCATTTGAGAAGATTTATCAGTCAGAAATGCCGGAGGATTTGGTTGATTTGTTTCAAGAAGCCTATTTGGTTGCCACCCGTAAAGAAGAGGAGGAAAGATGAAAATATTAGCTATACGATTGAAGAATCTTACTTCCATTGAAGGGACGGTGGAAGTGGATTTCACCGCTGAGCCATTGTGCTCGGCTGGTATATTCGCTATTTCTGGTCCTACGGGAGCGGGAAAGTCAACCTTGTTGGACGCGTTATGTCTGGCGTTGTATGATAAAGCGCCCCGTTTCGCCGCTTCGGTGGAAAGTGTGAATCTGGCGGATGTAGGGGATAACCGGATTAATCAGTCCGATGTGCGTAACCTGTTGCGTCGTGGCACAAGTGACGGTTATGCAGAAGTTGATTTTCTGGGAGTAGACGGACACCGTTACCGCTCTTGTTGGTCGGTGAGACGTACACGGAATAAAGTGAGCGGCTCTTTGCAGCCGCAAATGATGGAGGTGAAGGAGTTGGATACGGGGAAAGAATTTCAAGGGACGAAGAAGGAGTTGCTGGCACAGTTGGTTGAGTTGATCGGGTTGACGTATGAGCAGTTTACCCGTACCGTATTGTTAGCTCAGAATGACTTTGCCACTTTCTTGAAATCTAAAGGAGCGGCTAAGGCGGAGTTGCTTGAAAAACTGACGGGGACCGGAGTGTATTCTTTCATTTCGCAGGAAGTGTTTGCCCGGAATAAGGCAGCGCAGGAAGAGGTAGCTTTGATTCATAATAAGATGAGTGTGATTGAATTGATTCCGGAAGAGGAACAGCTTGCCTTGCAGAAAGAAAAAGAGTTGTTGGCTGAAAAGCGTTCGGAAGGAATCAAATTGCTGGCGGAACAGAATGCGCAGTTGAATGTTGTACGTTCATTGAAGACGCAAGAGGAGCTCCGGACAAAGAAGCAGAAAGAGGAACAAGGAGAACAGGCCAGACTAAAGACCGCTTTGGACATATTGGCCTCGCAGGAGGAAGGCTTGGTTCGTTTCAAAGCCCAATGGGAAGCTATACAGCCGGACTTGAAGCGAGCCCGTCAACTGGATGTGCAGATACAGTCCCAACAAGAGGGTTATATACAGTCTCAACAACTATTGCAGGCAGCCCGCAAGCAGGTGCAGGAGCAGGACAAGAGAAAACGGATGGTTGAGGAACAGTTGCATTTGTCTTATCAGACCTTACGCCGTCTATTGAATGTTGCAGGGACGGAAGACAGTCTGCGTCTTGAACAGGTGGAAGAAACGTTACGGCAGGAAGAGGGAAATTTGTCTGCCGGAATAGAAACGAACGAAAAACGCCTGGAGCGGTTGAATGCTTTCGGATATCCGTCGTTAGCTGAAGAACAGGTCAAGTTGCAGAAAGAATTGGCACGTCAGCAGAATATCCGGCAATTGACGGAAGCGTTGAAGAAGGCGATGTCGGAAATAGAGCATTTGGAAAAAGAGGCGGCAGATTGTTCGAAGGAGCTTTCGGAACGGGAAGTTGCCTTGAAAACAGTACAACGTCTTTATGAAAACGCCCGCATGGCGGTAGGGAAGGATGTGAAAGCTTTGAGGCGGCAGTTGGAGGAAGGAGAAGCCTGTCCGGTTTGTGGTAGTACTTCGCATCCGTATCATCGGGAACAGGAAGTGGTGGATACTCTTTTCCGGAATATGGAGCAGGAGTATAATGCGGCAACAGCGGTTTATCAGCAGGTGAACAACCGGAGCATTGCCTTGCAACGTGATTTGGCACATCAGAAGATGATTGCGGGGCAGGTACGTGAACAATTGTCGGCTTTCCAAAAAGAAAGCGCTGACACCGGAAATGAGGAACAGATACAACAACGCTTGGGAGAACTGGCGAAGCTTATTTTAGAATACCGTAATCTGTATGCGGAATGGCAGCGGGGTGATGAAGAGATAAAGAAGTTGCGTTCGCATTATGAAGCCTTGCGTGAGAATGTTTCCCGATGCCGTTTAGCCATGCAAAAGGTATCGGCTGCCAATGAACAGTCGGTGCTATTACAGAATGCCGCGATTGCCGAACAAAAGCGTTTTGAGGTGATAGAGAAAGCATTGGATACACTTCGTCGGGAACGTTCGGGCTTATTGAAAGGAAAGAGTGCCGATGAGGCGGAAGCCGCCGTAGCAAGGCGGGAAGGAGAATTGAATCTGGCGTTGGAGAAAGCCCGTAAGGAGGTAGAGACGGCTCAAAACGGACTTTCCGGCTTGCAAGGAGAGCTGAAACAGATTGCTTCGTCTATTGAAGAGTTGCAAGTGCGGCAGAAGCAAATTGAATACCCCGAACAGCTTTCGGAAGCAATAAAGAAACAACAGGAGGAGAATCTGAATACGGAACGCAGCCTTTCCATTATTGAAGCCCGTTTGTTGCAGCAGGCTAAGAATAAAGCGGCGGTGGAGCAGATAGCAAAAGAACTTTCAGAGAAACAATCGGTTGCCGACCGTTGGGCAAAGTTGAATAAGCTGATTGGCAGTGCAGATGGAGCAAAATTCAAAGTCATAGCGCAGAGTTATACCTTGAATCTGTTATTGCTTCATGCCAACAAACATTTGTCTTATCTTTCCAAACGCTATAAATTGCAACAGGTTCCCGGTACATTGGCCTTGCAGGTTGTCGACTGTGATATGTGTGATGAGATACGAACGGTTTATTCCCTTTCCGGAGGCGAATCATTCTTAATCTCGCTGGCATTGGCATTGGGATTGTCATCTTTATCCAGCAATAATTTGAATGTGGAGTCGCTTTTTATAGACGAAGGGTTCGGATCTTTGGATGCGGAAAGCCTGCGTACGGCTATGGAAGCATTGGAGCAACTGCAAATGCAGGGAAGAAAAATAGGCGTGATCTCTCATGTGCAGGAAATGAGCGAACGGATTTCCGTTCAAGTGCAGGTACACAAGAAAGTGAATGGAAAGAGTGTGCTTAGTGTTGTAGGATAAGCACACTCTTTCCTCTTTATTATCTGAATTCGTTTAATTCGTTCAGATTCTTTTTGATTTCGTGGATACGGTTTAGGAACTTCTTGCGGTAAATCCATAAGATCAGTCCTAGACCGCCTCCCCATAACAGGACAAAAAAGGAAATCATGCCTATACCGTATTGCCATACTTGCCAGTAAATGAATGAAAGAACAGCCAATACCAGAAGGAAAAAGATGGCAAACAGACGCTCTCTGATGGTCCATCGGTGGATGCGGTTGACACGGCTGATTACTTCTATCAAAGGCATTTCGTCTATTCGGGTCCGTTGGAGGTAGCGGGTAGTGACGATATCCCAGCAAAGTGCGGGAATCCAGGCTAGAAGGATAATGATATAGATAGGGTTCAGCCTGTTGTGCAACAGGACTTCCGCCAAGAACAGGATCAGTATCGGCAGGGAAATCAGAATCAGCTTTATGTTCAGATTGGCAATGGCATGAATGCCCTTGCCGGTATGTCCCAGCAATTTCGAAAGTTCCTCTTCTTTAATGAGCTCTTTGTCCTTCAGGTGCTCATCGAGTACATTCCAGGATTTCTTCAATTCTTCCAGTTCCATATATCTTTAGTCTTCCTTTTTCATTTTTTTTAGTTTGTCTTTGATGCGGCTTAACTTGGTAGCCACATTCGTTACCGTCAGTCCGGTAATCTCCGCAATCTCCTCGTAACTCTTCTCTTCGAGATAGAGCAGGATGATGGATTTGTCGAGTTGCCCCAATTGATTGATCATCCGGTAAAGCTGTTTCAGCATTTCATTGACCGGATCATGCGCTTCGATACTCCAGTCAATCTCTTTGGTGAGGCTGACAATTTCCGGTATATTCTTTTCCTTGCGATAAAAACTGATGCAGGTGTTGAGGGCAATACGATAAATCCATGTCGATATTTTACACTCTTTCCTGTATTTTGGATAGGCTTTCCAAAGGTTCAGCACAACATCCTGGTAAAGGTCGTTGAGAGGGGCATTGGGATTGGCGTACAGATAACACACCTTATAGATCACCCGTTCATATTCACGGATGACTGACAAGAATTCTTGTTCAACAAGCCTGTCTGTTTCTGCCGACTGTTCCCTCATGAACATTATTGTAAATTGGCAGCCAGGAATTTGCGTATCTCTGCCACACTCTTATTCCGACGGCGGGCATAATCTTCGAGTTGGTCTTCTCCAATCTTCCCTACTGAAAAATATTCGGAAGCCGGATGTGAGAACATAAGTCCGCAGACGGACGCGTGAGGATACATTGCTCCGTTTTCGGTCAGTGAGATACCTATCCGTTTCATATCCAATAGTTCGTCCAATAGGAAATTGACGGATTGGTCGGGCAAAGACGGATAACCGACCGCCGGACGAATACCTTGATATTTTTCAACTAGCAAATCCTCAATGCTTAAATTCTCATCTTTCGCATATCCCCATACTTCTTTTCGTACATACTCATGCATCTTTTCCGTAGCAGCTTCAGCCAGACGGTCGGAAAGAGTTTGGACAAGCAAATGTTTGTAGGGATCTTGTTCGTAAAGCCCTTCCATATCCGCATCGATGGAAGCGGCGAAAGCGCCGATCGTATCGGCTATGCCGGAAGATGACGGGCGCACAAAGTCACTTAAACAAAGGAATGGACTGCCGTCTCTTTTAGGTGTTTGCTGGCGGAGTAAAGGAAACGTGATGTATTGGTTTTGTTCCTTTTCAATCACCAGATTGTCTCCGTCGGAGTTTGCTTTACAGAGCTTGAAGATTGTCTTTACTTCGTAATCCTTGTCGAGCAGATCCAGCATACGGTTGGCCTCTTTGAAAAGCTGCATGGCTTCGGAGGCTTTATTCCGTTCTTCTTCCGGAAAAGTGGTCAGCCATACGGCACGGCAGGCATCGCATCCGTGAATGTTGGTGATAGCCGCGAAACGCGGTTGGAACCCCCATGCGTGGAAAAAGTAAATCCAGTTGATGTAGGGGGCGACCGTATGTATTTTATAAGATAAGACTGTAGGTTGCATAATGTGGCTTGTTTTTCTGTTTGAGAAATTCACTTACTATCTGAACCTTAACTCTTGTCCACGATAGTTCTCGTCTATCTCTCCGTTATTACATAGCAGATGCCCGTTTGCAAAAGTCTTTTCTACTCTCCAATTGAATGTATGTCCCTCCAACGGGCTCCATTTGCATTTACTTAAAATGCAGTCTGCCGTTACCGTCCAATTGCTGTCCGGACGTACTAACACAAGGTCTGCCTGATAACCTTTCCGGATGAATCCCCGATTCTGTATTTCGTACATTTGGGCAGGAGCATGAGCCATCTTTTCTACCACTTTCTCTATTGTAAATACTCCTTTGTCCACTAGTTCCAGCATACTGACCAGTGAAAACTGAATCATTGGCATTCCCGACATTGCTTTCAATGCTCCTCCTTCTTTTTCGCTTAGTAGGTGCGGAGCGTGGTCTGTTGCGATGGCGTCTATCAAACCGCTATTGACAGCCTCCTGCAGGGCCTTCCGGTCTTTTGCTGTTTTGATGGCGGGGTTGCATTTGATGCGTGCGCCCAGTGTCCGGTAATCTTCCTCTGTGAAAAGCAGATGAGAAACACAGGCTTCTGCCGTGATTCGTTTTTGTGACAGAGGAGCGTTTGAGAACAGACTGAGTTCTTTGGCAGTAGAGATGTGCATGATATGCAGGCGGGCATTTGTTTCACGTGCCAGTTGTATCGCCAGCTCCGAAGAACGGTAACAGGCTTCCTCCGAACGTAGGAGCGGATGAAGGGACAGCGGGGCATCTTCTCCGTACTCTTTCTTAAATTTATCCGTATTTTCTTTGATGATTCCCTGATCTTCACAATGGGCGGCGATAAGCAAATCGGTACCGCCAAAGATATTGCGCAGACTGGCCATCCGGTCTACCAGCATATTACCGGTACTTGAACCCATGAACAGTTTAACGCCACAGACACGGTGTTTGTCCAACTTTGCAAACTGAGTGTAATTGTTGTTGGTTGCTCCGAAATAACAGGAATAGTTGACGGCGGATTTCTCGCTTAATAAAGCGAATTTCTCATCAAGAGCTTCCAAAGTGGTAGTCTGTGGATTGGTATTCGGCATATCCATGATTGAGGTGACGCCACCCGCCGCAGCAGCACGGCTTTCGGTGATAATATCCGCCTTATGGGTAAGACCGGGATCGCGGAAGTGTACGTGCTCGTCAATGGCACCCGGCAAAAGATAACATCCGGTTACATCTATTATTTCATCACAGGGGGCAGACGCTTTTTCTTCACCAACCAATATCTCGGCGATTTTCTCGTCTTCAATCACAACCGAACCCGGAACAGTTCTTCCTTCGTTGACAATAATGGCATTTTGAATCAATGTACGTTTCATTTCTTTTGCGGGAATTTATGGAACCAACTATTTACTTTTAATTTAATCACACCGAATATGGCTTCTCCAAAGATACTGCTATTCATCTTGGAAGTACCCAATTCGCGATTGATGAATATCACCGGAACTTCAATGATTTTGAAGCCGCACTTATAAGCCGTGAATTTCATCTCAATCTGAAAGGCGTATCCTTTGAAGCGGATGTGGTCTAAATCTATCGTTTCCAATACCTGGCGACGGTAGCAGACGAATCCGGCGGTAGTGTCGTGCACGGGGATTCCCGTGATAAACCGCACATACTTGGAAGCGAAATAGGACATGAGCACACGTCCCATCGGCCAGTTTACTACGTTTACCCCACTGACGTACCGGGAACCGATGGATACGTCGCCTCCCTGTTCCGCACAGGCCTGGTACAGACGGGGCAAATCGTTCGGATTATGGCTGAAATCGGCGTCCATCTCAAAGATATATTCGTATGTATGTTCCAATGCCCATTTGAATCCGGTGATGTAGGCGGTTCCTAATCCTAACTTCCCTTTACGCTCGATCATAAACAAGCGTTCGGGAAACTCTTGTTGCAGGGTTTTTACAATAGTTGCCGTTCCGTCGGGCGAACCGTCTTCTATTACCAGAATATGGAATACTTTGGGAAGTCCGAAAACGGCACGGATAATATTTTCGATATTCTCTCGTTCGTTATAAGTAGGAATAATTACAATGCTGTCTGATGTCTGCATATAGATACTATAATATTTAAGAACAAAAGTAGTTCTTTTCCTTTAGTTATAGATGAACTAAGGAATATTTAACGTGTTCTGCGGCTCATTATGGATAACTCCGTACCTCACCGGAATTAAGCCCACACCTTACGGGAGGTAAGCCCACGTCTGACTGATACTAAGCCCACGTCTGAGCGATACTGAGCCCACGCTTCACCGAGACTCAGCCCACGTCTCAATGGCGCTGAGCCCATAGCTCGGTAATTCTTACTGTGTATTTCTTGATAATACTTCCATTTTTAAAGTATGTACTCCCAATCTTTTTTGTACTTTTGCGGTGAAATTTTATAGGTATGACAATAACTGAGTTGCAACAACAATATGCTGCCCACCCCAATACGGCAGTAATGAAGCGCTTGTTGAAGGACACTTCTGTTCAAACTGTTTTTTGTGGAGGACTGTATGCGTCTGCTGCTTCCCTTTTTTCTTCTGTATTGGTGCAAGAGGGTGGTTGCCCGTTTGTGTTTATCTTGGGTGATCTTGAAGAAGCCGGGTATTTTTATCACGACCTGACACAGATATTAGGCTCGGAAACGGTGCTTTTTTTCCCATCTTCTTTCCGGCGTTCCATCAAGTACGGACAGAAAGACGCAGCCAATGAGATTTTGCGTACGGAGGTGCTGAGCCGTCTGCAGAAAGGAGAGAAAGGATTGTGTATCGTCACTTATCCCGATGCGTTGGCTGAGAAAGTGGTATCCCGTAAGGAACTGAGCAATAAGACCTTGAAACTGAGTGTGGGTGAAAAGGTGGATACTACTTTTATAACGGATGTGTTGCATAGTTATGGTTTTGAATATGTGGATTATGTATATGAGCCGGGACAATATGCCGTTCGTGGCAGCATAATCGATGTTTTCTCTTTTGCTTCGGAATATCCTTATCGTATTGACTTTTTCGGTGATGAAGTAGAGAGTGTCCGTACCTTTGAGGTGGACTCTCAGTTGTCCCGTGAGAAGAAAAAGGAAGTGTCTATCGTTCCGGATTTGGCAGTGACGGGAGAGGTAACCACTTCTTTTCTGGATTTTATTCCGAAAGAAACCGTGCTCGCCATGCGTGACTTTCTTTGGTTGCGCGAGCGAATCCAAGTGGTGCATGATGAGGCGTTGACTCCGCAGGCAATAGCCGTTCAGGAGGCCGAAGAGAATGGGGGAATTACGTTGGAGGGAAAATTGATCGATGGCAGTGAGTTTACTGTACGCGCTCTTGATTTCCGTCGGTTGGAATTTGGTAACAAGCCAACCGGAACGCCGGAAGCCAGTGTCTCTTTCAGTACATCCGCCCAGCCTATCTTTCATAAGAATTTCGATTTGGTGGCTTCCTCTTTCAAAGAGTATCTGGAGAAAGGTTATCTGCTTTATATATGTAGCGACAGCACGAAGCAAACGGATCGTATCAAGGCTATTTTTGAGGATCGTGGTGATAAGATACAATTTACTCCTGTTGAGCGTACCATTCACGAAGGGTTCGTTGATAATACGTTGAGGCTGTGTGTGTTTACAGATCATCAGTTATTCGACCGTTTCCATAAGTATAATCTGAAGAGTGATAAAGCCCGTTCGGGAAAGGTGGCCCTTTCCTTGAAAGAATTGAACCAGTTTACTCCGGGCGATTATGTGGTGCATACGGATCATGGTATCGGACGTTTCTCCGGTCTGGTGCGTATTCCGAATGGAGATACTACGCAAGAAGTCCTGAAACTGGTTTTTCAGAATGATGATGTGGTATTTGTTTCTATTCATTCTTTGCACAAAGTTTCCAAATACAAAGGAAAAGAGGGAGAGGCTCCCCGACTTAATAAATTGGGCACGGGTGCGTGGGAGAAACTGAAAGAGCGTACAAAGAGTAAGATAAAAGATATTGCCCGTGATCTGATTAAGCTGTATTCGCAGCGCCGCCAGGAAAAGGGCTTCTCTTATAGTCCGGATAGTTTCTTGCAGCGTGAGCTGGAAGCTTCCTTTATTTATGAAGATACACCAGACCAGAGCAAAGCGACAATTGATGTCAAGGCGGATATGGAGAGTGATCGTCCGATGGATCGTCTGGTCTGTGGGGATGTGGGATTTGGAAAGACAGAGGTTGCCATCCGTGCGGCTTTCAAGGCGGTTGCCGATAATAAACAGGTGGCTGTGCTTGTGCCGACTACGGTGCTTGCTTACCAGCATTTCCAGACATTCCGCGACCGCTTGAAAGGATTGCCTTGCAGGGTGGAATATTTGAGCCGTGCACGTACGGCCGCACAATCCAAGGCAGTATTGAAAGGATTGAAGGAGGGGGATGTCAATATACTGATAGGTACTCACCGCATCTTGGGAAAAGACGTCCAATTTAAAGACTTGGGATTGCTGATTGTTGATGAAGAACAGAAATTCGGAGTCTCTGTAAAGGAAAAGTTGCGGCAACTGAAAGTGAACGTGGACACATTGACAATGACCGCTACTCCGATTCCCCGTACGCTTCAGTTCTCGCTGATGGGTGCGCGCGATCTGAGTGTTATCTCTACGCCTCCGCCTAACCGTTATCCGATTCAGACAGAGGTGCATACCTTTAATGAGGAGGTGATTACGGATGCGATTAATTTTGAAATGAGCCGTAACGGTCAGGTGTTCTTTGTCAATAATCGGATAGCTAATTTGCCGGAACTGAAAGCGATGATTGAGCGTCACATTCCGGATTGTCGTGTAGCTATCGGTCACGGACAGATGGAGTCGGCGCAATTGGAAAAGATTATTTTGGATTTTGTCAATTATGATTATGATGTCCTTTTGGCGACTACCATTATTGAGAGCGGTATTGATATCCCGAATGCAAATACGATTATAATCAATCAAGCGCAGAATTTCGGCTTGAGCGATCTTCATCAGATGCGTGGGCGGGTAGGACGTAGCAATAAGAAAGCGTTCTGTTATCTGTTGGCTCCTCCGTTAAGCAGTCTTACCGCAGAGGGAAAGCGGCGCCTTCAAGCGATTGAGAACTTTAGCGATTTGGGAAGCGGTATTCACATTGCCATGCAGGATTTGGATATTCGCGGAGCCGGTAATCTGTTGGGGGCGGAACAAAGCGGATTTGTTGCCGACTTGGGATATGAGACGTATCAGAAGATTCTCAGTGAGGCTGTTCATGAACTGAAGAACGATGAATTTGCAGATTTGTATGCGGAGGAAATCAAAGGGGAAGGGCAGATCAGCGGTGAAGGATTTGTGGATGAATGTCAGGTGGAAAGTGATTTGGAGTTGTTATTACCGGCGAATTATGTGACCGGTAGCAGTGAGCGTATGTTGCTTTATCGCGAATTGGACAGTCTGACATTGGACAAAGACGTTGCAGCTTTCCGTTCTCGTCTGGAAGACCGCTTCGGCCCTGTTCCTCCGGAAACGGAAGAATTGCTCCGTATCGTTCCTCTGCGCCGGTTGGCGGCACGTTTGGGAGCGGAGAAGATATTCTTGAAGGGTGGACGCATGACATTGTTCTTTGTGTCCAATCCGGATAGCCCGTTCTATCAGAGCCAGGCTTTCGGAAAGGTGATTGATTATATGATGAAGTATACCCGCCGTTGCGATCTTCGCGAGCAGAACGGGAAACGGAGTATGCTGATTAAAGATGTGTCGAATGTGGAGACAGCGGTTAATGTATTGCAGGAGATTGTTGCGTTACCTCTTTCTGTATAGCTTATCTATCAAATCCCCCCGTCCGATACGTCTCAATTCATTAATGATATTTTTCCGTTCTTCCGGCTTGTACCAGAAGAAGAATTGACGTTGTGCCAGTTTTTCCCGTTGAGTCTTGGCGCTGAATATCGGTTCCAGCGTGTAGGGATGGTATCCTGTGTACCATGCTTCCGTGGCTACTGTCATAGGAGTGGGGGTAAAGTCCTGCACTTGTTCCAAATGAAAATCCAGCCGTTTGGTAATAACGGCAAGTTCCGCCATATCTTCTTCTTTGCATCCGGGATGCGAGGAAATAAAATATGGAATCAGTTGCTGGCGCAGGTTTTCCTCTTTATTGATTCGGTCGAATATCCTTTTGAATGTTTCAAACTGCTCGAAAGGAGGTTTGCGCATTACGGATAATACCCGTTCACTTGTATGTTCCGGAGCAACTTTCAGTCGGCCGCTAACGTGCTTGACAATCAATTCGCGGGTATATTCGGCGGTACTGCGGTTGATGGCTTCCTCTTTACTACGATGCAATAATAAGTCATAACGTACCCCGCTGCCTATAAATGATTTCTTAATGCCGGGCAAGGCATCTACCGCGTGATAAATATCCAATAACGGACGATGGTCTGAGTTCAGGTTCGGGCAGACTTTCGGATGGATACAGGACGGACGCTTGCATTTCTTACAGATAGACTCATCTTTCCCTTTCATCTGATACATATTGGCGGAAGGACCACCCAAATCGCTTAAGTATCCTTTAAAGTCCGGTAACTGAGTTACCTCTTTTACTTCCCTCAGAATGGATTCTTTGCTGCGGCTGACGATGAATTTTCCTTGATGTGCGGAAATGGTGCAGAATGCACACCCGCCAAAACATCCCCGATGGATATTGATGGAGAATTTTATCATATCGTATGCCGGAATCCGCTTCCCTTTATATTTGGGATGAGGCATACGGGTATAGGGCAAATCGAAAGAACGGTCAATTTCTTCCTGGCTCATCGGGGGATAAGGAGGATTGACGACTACGACTTTGTTTCCGACAGCTTGCGTGATGCGTGAAGCCGCATATTTATTGGACTCTTCTTCGATATGCCGGAAATTGCTTGCCTGTTTCTTTTTGTCTGCAAGGCATTCCTCATGCGAATAGAGTTGTATATCTTCCGTATCGGAAGTCCACTCAGAGGCACGGCAAAGATAGGCTGTCTGAGGAATCGTTCCGATGATTGTTTTTAAATCGTTGACAGTGCATACGGCGTCTTCTGTCGGCAGCAAACCTTTTATTTTACGGGTTAATTCGACAATCGGCTTTTCGCCCATTCCATAAATAAGCAAGTCCGCTCCACTATCGCATAAAATGCTTTTCTGCACCTTATCCTGCCAATAATCATAATGGCTTAACCGCCTCATGCTGGCCTCAATTCCTCCCAAGATGACAGGAACATCCGGATAAAGTCTCTTGAGAATCTGACTGTAAACAGTAGAAGGATAGTCCGGCCGCATATCCGGACGCCCGTCCGGTGTATACGCATCTTCGCTACGCAATCGTTTGTTGGCGGTATATTTGTTTACCATCGAGTCCATGCACCCGCCGGAAATGCCAAAGAACAGGCGCGGACGCCCCAACTTTTTGAAATCGCGCAAGTCATCGCGCCAGTTAGGTTGGGGTACAATGGCTATTTTCAAACCTTCCGCTTCGAGAATGCGGCCGATAACGGCTGCACCAAAAGAAGGGTGATCTACGTACGCGTCCGCACTGAAAAGGATGATGTCCAGTTCATTCCATCCGCGAAGTTCTATTTCTTTTTTGGTAGTAGGTAACCAGTCAGTCAATCGATATTCTTTCATGCTGCAAAGATACGCATTATACGGTGAACTGTACTGTCATTTGTTCTCCGTCATAAATTTCGCGGAAACCGATGCCTTGTTCGGACAGATATTCCTTCAGATCCTGAAACGCATCGGCATGGTTCATGATAATCTCCAGTGTTTCACCGGGAGACGCACTACACATCGCTTTTATTGCAGGAATCAGCGGACTATAGGCTGTGATTCCGCAAGTATTTACTGTAATCATTATGCCTCCTCTTCTTCCGTTTCCGGACTGGAAAGCCACGTCAGATAGAGCTTGATAAGCTGTTGCAAGCCGAATGCCTTCATATTATTGTGGTAAATCACATCAATACAAAGGTCCAGCAAGTCCTTGCTGTCTTCTTCCTGACTGGCGATGAGGGAACGGATGTTTAGTTTCAACTTGTCCAAAACCGCTTCGTCTACAATGCCGGTACTATCAATGAGATGGCGGAACAATGCATATTTCTCGATCGTTCTCAGATTCTCATTAGAGACCTCTATGCTGCGTGTACCGCTGGGATTTGCTTGTATAGTATACATCTTTTCTAGTTTTAAGGGTTATTATAGTAGCAAAGATAGAACTTAAAATGAAAAGCAGATTAAAAAAAGGGATATTTTTTATCTCTGCGTAAAGAATCCCAGTATACCTGCCATGATAGTTGCCCGGTCGGCTTCCGATTGTATGCTTTCAAAAGGAAATCCCAATACAAAGGTACGGTAGTTTCCTTTATAAGCGATACCTGCGCTTTGGTTGCCGGGAACGTATGTAAAGACAGGAAATGCCGTATCTACCGGAACGATACAGTCGGGAGCAGGGACGGCATAGCTGGTTTCATTAGGTGCTCTCGGTATGGTAATCGTACGTCCCAACCCGTTAATGCGGTTTGAACTCTTGTCCGTCATGCTGCTTTGATAACCGTATTTTAAGATCTTCTCCGTAAATTCCCGGTTCCCCTGTGTTCCACTCATATCGCTTCCCACGTATGCACCGCTGACAAATAGATTTCCTCCCGACTGGCAATAACTGGTGATGATCCGTTGCATGGCCGAAGAAAATGTTTTGTAGTATACTTTATGGACCGGATCTTCTTTCTCCATTCCCAAAATGTAGTCCACAACCGGATAATCTTCCAGTGTGACTGTACCGTTTTCCACAGCCTCGTCGCTGCATGACACGAAACTATATTTGCCAGCGGCTTGAATCGCTTTTCCATGAATGAAAGGATAGTCGAATGTGTTACCTGCTATTTTCATTCCCTCCAACTCGCTTCCGCTATATCCCAGACTGCCTTCTCCTTCTTTCCCGGCCTGTGCCCGGTCGAATCCTATTTGCGCTCCACTGAATGAGATGTTTGATAAATAAGGAACTCCGGGATCTTGTTCCAGGTCGAATCCTGCTTTATCAAACGTATTAATGACAGCCGGTCCGCTGACTCTGTCGAATCCATTGATTATCAATACTCTTTCCCGTTCGCGTTTGGCCTTATAAGCAGAGAGTATCTCGGACGGGAAGCTTTCACCACCCCGGTTTACGGCAGTTACTTTAAAGGAATAAACGAGTCCCGGTTCTATTTTGACGGTATGGGACGTCTTGCTGACTAATGTACCATTGTCGAAACCACCATAGCCAATGCGTGTGTATACAATGTATTCACGTGGCTGTGCGGTGGGTTCTTGCGGATCGTTTTCACCTTTCCACGAAAGCTCCAACGTATTCTTTTTCTTTCCGAAGCGGATAGCAAAATTGCTGACAGGAAGAGGTTGCACTACATATTCTTTGTCATGCTGGCCGGCAACAAACTGCAAGATACCTTTATAGATGGCACGTCCCACCGTAAACTTGAAATTCGGATCATGTCCCAACTGCATATCGGCAAAGTTCTGATGGGAAAGTAATTCGATAATGGTAGAAGGAGTAGCCGGAAGACGCGTCTCGCTGTAATTGCGGTTCCACATACTGCGTCGTGTCCAAGACAGATTATAACTTGAATATATATCTTTCTGAATCTGAGTGAGTAGAATATCGGCCAAATCCCGTGAGGCATACCGGTCGATTCCTGTGTTCAGTTTTCCATTATTAAAATCAGTGGTGTATATCCCCAATGAGCCGATCAGCTCATCCGTTTTGCTGCATCCCGCATCGCTATGCAGCGCCATTGTCATTTCCAAAGGAATACCTAAACCGGGTTGTTGCGGATTATAGACAGAACCTCCGGATAAATAATTAATTGTGTTGGAGCGTGTATTGATGTCATCCGCATAATCATTTTCACCTTTCCGCCCCGCATATACCTCGTATGGCATTCCCGCCCATTGGGCAGAGTAGCGTGCCCCTTCCAGATAACGGGGCAAACCGCTTGTCTTTCCTCCTCGCTCAATATTTCCCATTCCTCCTCCGAAACGTACCGCATCTGCGCATACTACGCCGTGCTCGCTACTCTCGTTGCTTAGCACTACCATGCCGTAATCGTTATTGCCTTTGTCAAACTCGAATGTGCCCAGATAAACCCAAGTGCCTCCGCCTATCTTTTGATTCACTTTGAATTCGGTCACCCCTCCATTGTGGAAAACAAGATATTTGGCGTCGCTCACGCTATTAGGCAATGTCCGGTAAGAGACATAAACCGCGTATTTTCCTTTTGCCGGTAGGGTAGGCACCCATTCGGCGAAAGCCTGGTCTTTATTCTTCTTCTTTCTTTCGGTCGGAATAAAGCGGCAGGTCCCATCTGTGAAGGGATTTTCTCCATCTCTATAAATCGCCTTCTTTTGAGCGAATCCTTTTATCGGAGCAGTAGCCCAATGTGCTTTTTTGCTTCCTACTTCCAGATAAAGAGAAGCATTAGGTGTATCGTTGTCCACAATGATCTCATTTTTCTGAGTATCCCGTTCGCGGGGAGTGTAGACGATTGCACCTGCGTTTTCCAACATCGGGATTACGTACGGAAGGACAAACGACTGTGTGAACAGATCTTCCGTTGTGCAAAACAGACGGGGGCGTTGCCATCCCCATTCATTCTTGTCGTTCTTGAAATAATTGCCGTGACTTTGCCAGATTGCGATATGGCGGTCTTGCAATCCTCGTGATATTTCATTGGGGCGTGAAATGTTCTTTACCCACGCTTTGTCTTTATAATCGGTTTTCAAGGACATCCGTTCCTTATCCTTTTTCTTGTTCCGATAAATATTCGGGATAAGTTCCTCAATGGGCTTTCCATCTGCAAAGATAGTGAGTCGATAGTAGTGGACAGGTCCCGGAAGCAGCTCCTTCACTTGATTGTAAACAGCTTCTACAGTCTCCGGTCGAAAAGGCTGATAAGCAAAACTTTCCGAAGCATGGATAGCAATCGTTTTGCGTTCATAATCTATATCAACACTTTTCAGCTTAGGTGTACTGATTTTCGCCGTTGTGGTATATCTGCCGAAATAATCTGTCAATCGTTCTTTTACATTCCTTTCAATGTCCTGAGCAGAAAGGAAATTTACTCCCAATGTAAGGCATAGGAAAAACACTATTATCTTCATACTTGCTGCTTTTTTATACTCACCACAGAGGAAAGGAGGACACAGAGGGGTAAATGTGGAAACTACATAATTCTTTTATTTATGAAGTCCTCTGTGTCCTCCTTTCCTCTGTGGTGAATTACTCCGCAAAAATAAACAAAAAAGAGCGAGAAGTATCCCACTTCCCACTCTTCTTTTATTGTTTTATATTCTCTTAATCAAGAATACCTTCTTTCCTTATAGCGGAATGTATTCAACAAACGCTTCCATTGCCTCGTATGAAGCCAAGCCCAATTTGTCATACAATGCAGCTGTACCGCGATTACGGTCCTCGCTGCGTTGCCAGAACAGACGTTCATCGTTACCCAAGAAAGGAGCGCTTTCCATCTGCGACTGATGCTTCAAGATAGAATTACGTTTTGCGCGAAGTTCTTCCGGGCTGATAGGCACTGCCATTTCAATGTTCTCAATTTCCCATTCGGCCCAGGCGCCGCGATACATCCAGATACGGCAGTCTTTCAGCCACTTGGCACCTTCTTCTTTTTCAAGGTCGATGGCAGCGAATACTGCATCCGTACATACACGGTGAGTACCGTGCGGGTCGGCCAAGTCACCGGCTACGAAAATCTGATGAGGTTTCACTTCACGGAGCAGGTTACGTACGATTTCTACGTCGGCTTCGCTGATCGGATTCTTTTGAATCTTACCCGTTTCGTAGAAAGGCAGATCAAGGAAGTGGCAACGTTCCAATGGAATGTTATTATATGTACAAGCAGTACGGGCTTCACCGCGACGGATCAGACCTTTGATAGTCAGTATGTCACGGCTGTCCATATCACCGTCTTTCTTCGCTTTCAGGAAATTACGTATTTCTGCGTACTTTTCATTGATAACCTGGTCCTCACTATTGTTGAAGATCTGGTTGAATCCGTTGATGAAGTGCATGAAACGAATTACTTCTTCATCACCTACAGCGATATTGCCGGAAGTTTCGTATGCCACGTGTACTTCATGTTTCTGCTCTACCAGACGGCGGAGAGTTCCACCCATAGAGATAACGTCATCATCAGGATGGGGAGAGAAAATAATCACACGTTTCGGGTAGGGTTTTGCACGTTCGGGACGATAGGTGTCGTCAGCATTCGGCTTGCCGCCCGGCCATCCGGTGATGGTGTGCTGCAAATCATTGAAGATCTTGATATTTACATTGTATGCAGAACCATAAAGAGCCAACAGTTCACTCAGACCGTTTTCATTATAATCCTTGTTAGTCAGTTTCAAAATAGGTTTGCCTGTCAACTGGCACAACCAGACAATAGCGCTACGGATCAACTTGTCATTCCATTCGCAGGAAGTTACCAGCCACGGACGTTGGATGCGTGTCAGATTCATGGCTGCCGAAAGGTCAAGCGCTACATGTGCATTGTTGTGAGTTTGCAGATAAGAAGCAGGAATAGTATCGGTGATCGCACCTTCCACACATTCTTTAATCATAGCTGCTTTGTTCTCGCCCCATGCAAGCAGATATACTTTCTTTGCACTGAGAATGGTAGCTACTCCCATCGTGATAGAACTGATCGGAGTATTATCCATTGTTCCGAAAATTCTGGATGCTTCATTGCGCGAGGCGTTATCCAATAAAATCAGACGGGTGGTAGAGTTCAAGCGTGAACCCGGTTCGTTGAATGCGATGTTACCCACACGGCCGATACCCAGTAAAGCAATATCAATGCCTCCGAAACTTTCGATACGTTGTTCGTAGAGACGGCAATATTCAAAGATTGTATCTTTGGCAATACTTCCGTTGGGAGTGAATATATTCTGCTTGTCAATGTCGATATGATCCAACAGCATATTCTTCAAAGCGTTGAAATTGCTGTTGACTGCATCAGGAGCCAATGGATAATATTCGTACATATTAAATACGATCACATTACGGAAGCTGAGTCCTTCTTCCTTGTGCATGCGAATAAGTTCCGTATATACGTGTCTGGGAGAATCTCCTCCCGGAAGAGCCAATACGCAGAAACGTCCGGCTTTTTGTTTTTCGCGGATGGTTTGTGCTATTTCGCGGGCAATGTAGTTAGCGCCTTCTTCTACAGATTCGTAAATGTCCGTAGGAATTTTTTCTAGTCTTGTCAAGACTGATTTTTCAAAAGCATTCTCCGGTCTGTAATATCTGGGGGAGACCCGGTGGAGACTGATTTGAGAACTAAGATTTGTTTTCATAAAGTTGTTAATTAAGTTATGTAAGATTAGAATTCTTACGACTGTATTTTCACGACAAAGATACAAAAGAGGTTTATATAATTAACTACCTGCTTTGCGGTATTGTTGTCGTTTTAATTGGTTTTTAACATTTGTTTGATAGCAACTATGACAGATGAAATTCGTCTGCATCTTTCCATACCGGAAATTTTTCTCTGAATTGACGGAGAGCGGACAGGTTGAGAGTTGCCGTAGCTATTCCTTCCCGGCCATCGGGCAGCGAGGCTATCTCTTCTCCGAAAGCTGAATAGATTTTACTTCCTCCATTATACTCCAAATGGTAACCATCGGTTCCTGTTCGGTTGACACCGCATACATAGCACTGATTCTCGAACGCTCGAGCTCGAAGCAACGTATCCCATACCGGGCGGCGGGAAATAGGCCAGTTGGCTACATATATCAATAAGTCATACTCATTGTTTATATTTCGGCTCCATACCGGGAAACGAAGGTCGTAGCAGACTTGCAGACAGATGTTCCATTCGAGGTAGGAAAGGATAAGTCGTTTCGTGCCGGCGGAGAAATGTTCGGCTTCCCGTCCCATACGGAACAAATGCCGTTTGTCGTAATAGAATTCTTCTCCTTCCGGTGTCAGAACAAATGCCCGATTGTAGAACAATCTGTTATCCGTTGCGATATAACTTCCGCAGATGGCTATCCGGAATTGCCTGGCCCATAGTTTGAGAGTTGTAATGGTTTCACCGGAATTAGGTTCTGCCAACGTTTTGCTCTGCATACTGAAGCCGGTAGAAAACATTTCCGGTAAAACAACAATCTCCGTTGTTCCACAAAGACTTTGTAGTTTCTTGTGGAGCAGACGGAGATTTTCCTGTTTGTTTTCCCAAACGATATCGGTTTGTACTATGGAAATACGGATTGAATCCACACTGTTTAGTGATTAAATCTCGCCAAGGGCAAAATTCTCAGGATGTTTTCCTTGAAAGTCCTTGAAATAAAGTTTGATTTCTCTCATGTCTTTATCAATATTTCCCGACGGCATGATGGCTTTCGTTGCCGAAATCATCTTTTTGCTGTAATCGATACCGATCAATACGATGGGTACTTGCGCTTTCAAGGCGATATAATAAAAACCCTTTTTCCAATTTGGATTTGCCTTGCGGGTTCCTTCGGGCGTGATAGCCAAATGAAACTTTTTGCATTCGTTGAAATGTTTGACCATCTGATCCACCAACGAAGTTTTCCGACTACGGTCTACGGGAATCCCGCCGACTGCTTTGAAAAAAAGTCCGAGTGGAAAGAAAAACCATTCTTTCTTCATCATGAAACTAGTCTTACGGCCTAAAGCACCGTAAAATAGTTTTCCAATAAATAAGTCAAGGTTCGTAGTGTGTGGAGCGGCGCAAATCACGCATTTATCATAATTGGTTACCGTAACGTTTGTCTTCCACCCCAATAGGCGGTAATAGATAAAGCTATAAATTGCTTTCTTCATTCTGTTTTTTTAGTTCAATTTTCCGATCGCTTCAATAATCTCGTTTACTTTTGCATTAAAGTCTGCACGGAATTTCTTATAAAAACCTTTCACATTTCCCGGTTCGGTGTGACTGATGCGGCATACAAATTCATCCTGCATTTTCAGCACTTCCGCCATTAGCTCGTCGGCCTTACTTTTGTCAGTACCAGGTATAAACATACTGTTGATTAAACACTCGGTGAACAATTCTCCTGCGATATAGTTTACATTCTTTTTGAGTTCTCTTCTACTTGCCATAATCTTTACATTTAATGGTGAATAATAAAAAATATTTTTGGTAAAGATAGTTACTTTCTTTGATTTGGGCGAATTATACGGGGAAAAAATAAGATAAGGGAGTTTTTTAATATCTTTTTTATATGTATATAAATATATCTTTATTGTGGTATTAAATCAAAGTATGGGATATATGATATGAATTAAATTTAGACGTTATTGAATGGAATATGTCCTGATATTGTATAATGGTATGAATATGTGGAGAACTTTATTTATTTCTATTCCTTTTTGACAGATTATTGAACCTTTGGAATAGATAAAAGGAGTAATTTTACGGTATTCTTAATGTAGGTAATAAGCAGGCAAATTTTTATCTAAATAAATTAAAAGGAAGACAATGGATTTAAGTTTTTTGATGGAGAGAAGGCATTCCTATTTTATATCTCTGATATTACTTTGGATGTCTTTTAGTTTGGTGAGTCAGAGTAGTGGTGCACAAAATCTGGAGAAAATAATATGTAATGGTATTCCTTGGTTTGATGATCAGGGCAAAATTGTAAATGCTCATGGAGCATGCATTGTGGAAGATGCCGGACGGTATTATTTATTCGGAGAATACCGTTCGGATGAAACGAATTCTTTTGTTGGTTTTAGTTGCTATTCGTCTGACGATTTATCAAATTGGAAATTTGAACGTATCGTGCTTCCAATACAAAAAGAGGGATTGTTAGGTCCTAATAGGATTGGTGAACGTGTGAAGGTCATGAAGTGCCCTTCTACTGGAGAATATGTGATGTACATGCATACCGATGATACAAAATACTGTGATCCTTGTATCGGGTATGCCACTAGTAAAACTATTAATGGTGAGTACATATTCCAAGGACCTTTTAAAATAGGGAATGAACCTATTCGAATGTGGGATATGGGAACTTTTCAGGATACCGATGGGACGGGTTATTTGTTGATTCATGAAGGAGATATCTATCGTCTTAGCGAGGATTATCATTCTGTAGAAAAAAGACTCGTGAAGAATATGGCTCCTGGTGGCGAGTCGCCTGCCATGTTTAAAAAGAAGGGTATTTATTATTTCTTGTTTTCAAATAAGACGAGTTGGGAAAAGAATGATAATTACTATTTCACAGCTCCGACAGTGAGTGGACCGTGGAAGAAGGGTGGTTTGTTTGTCCCTGAAGGTAAATTGACGTATAATTCACAGACTACTTTTGTTTTTCCTTTGACGCAAGGAAAAGATACAATTCCAATGTTTATGGGAGATCGCTGGTCCTTTCCTCATCAGGCTTCAGCTGCCACTTATGTCTGGATGCCTATGCAAGCGGATAAGGGAAAACTTTCCATACCGGAATATTGGCAGGCATGGGATATAAAAACATTATCACAGGTGGATGCACTGGATAATGGTCAAATATTATCTCTCCGGAAAGCACGATCTGAAGCAGGATGGGAAAGGAGAGGGGAACAGTTGTGCTCAAACTTGAAAAATAGTGTATTGAACATTCCTTTTAAAGGTACGCAGGCAGCTATAATAGGAGAAGCCAATTCTCATGGTGGATATGCAAAGGTGAGTGTACTTAATAGAAAAGGTAAAACCCTTTATTCGTCATTAATTGATTTTTATAGTAAATATCCGGAGTCAGCTATCCGAATCGTGACTCCAAGTTTTATTAAAGGAAAATATATTTTGAGAATTGAGGTTACAGGAATTTCACCAGTGTGGACGGACAAGACAAAAGCTCGATATGGTAGTGACGATTGTCTGGTTACATTGGATAAAATAGTTGTTTTTGAATAATATATTAATCATAGTAAAAAAACAAAATGGAAAAAGTAAAGAAGATGTTACCTAAGTTTTGTGGCTTTCTGTTTTTCGGAATGATGGGTACATTTGTTTCGGCACAGAAAATTAGTTATCAGGTGAATTCTCAAACAGGAGCCTTGCAAACATTAAGTATTGCGAATGACCCACAGAAGATGAATTGGCTGGTAGCTACTGACGGAAGTCAATATCGGTGGGTCAAGGAGAATTATGGATGGGGATTGGGATATGCAACTCAAGTAAAAGGAAATCGGAAAGAAAAAGTATCTTGGGAAGTCCCTGTTGAAATAAGGCAAGAAGGAAACGAGGTCGTTTATATGGCAGGTGACATACGTATATGTGTGAAAAGAAAAATGGTAGGTGATGAGCTTGTAGAAGAATATACTTTTCGGAATCAGGGAGAGGATGAGGTGGTACTTGTTGATATAGGCGTCTATACACCATTTAATGATAATTATCCCGGTTCGCGTACATGTATAAATGCCCGCACTAATACCCATATTTGGGAGGGAGAAAATGCCGCCTACATAAATGCTCTTCGAATGGGAGGCTATGCGCCGCATCTGGGGTTAGTGTTGACGAAGGGGGCAGTTAAAAGTTATGAGATATGGGAGCGTGGCAGAGATAAAGGTAATTCTCATACAAGAGGGATTATAGCTCTGAATTTGCCGGATTTGCAGTTGATGCCCGGGAAAGAATATTCGATATCTTGGTGTTTATTTGCTCATAGAGGTATAGACGATTTTCGTAAGAAACTGTTAGAAAAGGGAAGTGTATTTGTTTCTTGTAATAAATATGTGTTTGAAAAAGGGGAGAAGGCATGTATAGAGTTGGCCGCTGAAAACTCCATTCAGAAATGTGTATTAAAAAAACAGGATATTCATATTCCGATGAAAAAGCGAGGTAACTTGTGGATTGCAGAAGTTAAGATGGAGCAATTAGGAGAGAATCGTTTTGATATTTTTTATGGGGAGGGGAAACAAACGCACGTAACTTGCTTGGTTATCGATAATGTGGACAGCTTGATAAAAAAACGGGTTGACTTCATTTGTGACCATCAGCAGATGAAAGAGTCAAATACACGTAAAGATGCTTTCATGGTTTATGATAACGAAAAGAATGAAATATATTTGAATAATACTCACAACTGTAATCCTGTCGATCGGGATGAAGGTGCCGAACGTGTTGGAATGGGAGTCTTGTTGGCTAAATATTATCAACTGCATCCTGATGATCATATGAAAACAGCTTTGGTGAAGTATGCAAAATTTCTACGTAATAGATTGCAGGAAAATGATTATAAGACATTTTCTTCTGTTGACCGTAAGGGAAGAAATAGAGCATATAACTATGCGTGGGTCGCAGATTTTTATTTTCAAATGTACAAAATTACAGGAGACAAGCAATATGCAGTAGATGGCTATATGACTTTGCGGTCTATGTTTCGTCAGTTCGGACATGGTTTTTATGCTATAGGGATTCCTGTGCATTTAGGGCTGCAAACATTGAAAACTGCCAATATGAATGTTGAATATGAAACTCTGAAGAATGATTATATACAGGTTGGGGATACTTTTGTGAAAAACGGACTGAATTATCCGGCAAGTGAGGTTAATTATGAACAAGCAATTGTAGCTCCTTCAATTATCTTTTTGTTACAGCTTTATATGGAAACGGGAATTCAAAAATATTTGGATGGAGCTAAACAGCAAATGCCGGCATTGGAAGCGTTTAATGGGAATCAACCAAGTTATCATCTGAATGAAATTGCTATCCGGCATTGGGATGGTTACTGGTTTGGAAAACGGGAGATGTGGGGAGATACCTTTCCTCATTATTGGAGTACATTAACAGGAGCTGCTTTTTATCTTTATGCACAATGTGTCGGAGACAATACTTATAAAAGACGTGCTGAAAATATTGTAAGGAACAATCTTTGCCTGTTCTTTGAAAATGGTAAAGCCTCTTGTGCTTATATCTATCCTAATAGAGTAAATGGCGTAAAAGCCGGATTTTATGATCCTTATGCTAATGATCAGGATTGGGCATTAGTTTATTATTTATTGGTGAATAAGGATATTTATTAGTGAGTGATAGCAAGTTTTTAGATCACAATAAAGCCGGTTAACTTCAAACATTAACCGGCTTTATTGTGACTTTATCTATTTACTTGTTATTCTGGGATACCCAAAGCTGTAAATTCATAAATGCCGTCAGCCCACATTGCGGAATTACCTTTATGTACATTGACAACACCATAGATACGTAGACGTAAATATCTATAAGCTGTAGGATCTTCTACATTCAGAATCAGAAATCCCACTTGCCAATTTGTTCTGCCATCCACGAGCATTTTGTAACTTTTGCCATCCAGACTTCCTTCAATTGTGTATTTATAGGCGGCTTCAGAACCATTGACTAATCTTGTGGAAAGATTAATTTCTGAAATTCTAGCTTTTTTCTGCATGTCTACAGTGAACATATAAGGTGTACCTATAGTAGCATTTGAACTTTTTTGGAAGTAAGTAGAGGAGTCTAAGCTTGCTCCATCCGTAATACAGTCAGCTTTGACTCCTTTTGCTCCAGGTACAGCAGATGTAACAGGAACATTTAATGTCAAATTCTTACCATTTTGTACAGGGATAATTCCATAATTGTCATTGAATTCCAAATATCTGTAATAATCCATAGAAGCATACCCTTTATTAAATGCAGCAATAGAGATTCTGGGAAAGTTGCCGTCCGGAGTTTTATATTTCCTTTGTGCCCCCCAATGATAGCTCCATACTCCATAAGTTGTTCCTACTTTACTAATTCTGTTGAACTGTGCATCAAAGGTAGTATTATTACCAATTTCTCTTATAGGTGTCCATTCACCTGCCAAGTCAGTTGTTGAGGTATACATCGTTTGACTTGGATACCATCCGGAGGCCTTTGAACTGAAGAAGTAGTATTCTCCGTCTTTTTTGATAATTGCAGGAGTTTCTCTATGTAATCCTTTGCATATTGTATTGACTAATTCTACTGGTTTTGTCCAGGAGGCATCCAATTTATATATATTTATATCACTGTTTGTGTTAGTGGCAGAAAGAAGATATGCCGTATTATCATCATCAATAAAAAGCGATTGATCTCTTGAGTCATGTCCTAATGGACGTTCCATAGTACCTACTTCAAGTTTACCTTTAGGGGTAATTTGCGCTAGATAGATTTTAGCTGCTGTGTATCCATTTTCATCTTCATAATGCGAAGATAATACGACTTTTCCTGTCTTTGGATTATATCGGAACGCATTACCTTCCATTTTAACATTCGGATAAAAGGCTAACTCTCGAGGAGTACTCCAACTTCCATTTAATCCTGTTTTAGAGTAACTTTCAGTGATTAGCCATCCTTTGAGTTGTTGTCCATCAACAGTCTTCTCTGTATTTTCTATTTTATAGGAAAAATAAAGATCATTGATTTTCATTCCTTGTGGTTTGTTACCGGAGGATTCTTTTGTGATGTATTTGCCATTCAGATTGTCGTAAACTTTACTTTCACCGGTAGGGATAAAAGTGGTAGCTTGTTGAGAAATGGAAGTCGCAACTTTTTGTCCGTTATAAAAAGCTTCTATATGGTAAGTAAAAGTTTTGTTGACCATTAGGTTGTAATCATCGTATGTGTTACCTTTAGCTTCTCCAATCAGGTTATTGTCACGGTATATTTTGTAGAGGTCAGCATCTTTTCGTTGCATCCAGTTTAACTTGACATTGTTGACTTCATTGCTGTCTGCTAGTTTGAAAACGGTAGTTGTGACTGCCCAACTACTTACTGTCTCCATACTGATCTCTCGGGATTGAAAAGCGAAAGAAGGAACAGTTGACAGATTGGGCAGACATATAAAAATGAATAAGAGGTAGATCTTTATTCGTTGCTTCTTTATATTCATAATCTAATTAATTTAATTAATTTAATTAATTGTTTGAAATATGTCTGGAAGTTATTGGATTCCCATTAGTTTCAAATTATTAGTCCTGTAAGTTGCAGCGAAAATGTCTGCTTCTTTATATTGGTATTTATCTGAATCGAAATATACAGCAAAATCCTGCATAAGTTTTTTAGAATATTCTGTAAGGTATAAACTTGTTCCATCGAATGTATTTGAACCGGAAACAGTAATATATTTCTTGTCTTTTGCATTCTGTATCTGATAATAACCGTCTTCTAGCAAGTTAAATATCCAACATTGAGCATCATTCTGTTTTTCCGGATTTAAACGCAGGGTTCCGAACAATGATTCTAAGAATTTTCCAGTTTTAATGTCTTTTAGTTTATATCCATTAGGAATATCAGTTTTAATAAACTCCAAACTTAAATTAATGGTATCATTGTCATCTGCTATACTAAAACCATTAATCGGTTTTGATACCAAACGGTCTGAGTTTTTCTCCAATAGTGAATAAATATTACCGTTTATGATCTTTTCAGCTCTTTTATAACGGTACATTTTATCAAAGATACTTAAATCCCATTGGTTATACCACTTCACTACTGGATATCCTGAACGCATACTGATCGGCAACCATACATGGTGGGATTTCTCTACATTTTTGGAATTCCAGCGATCTCCCATATAGATATATGCATTTGTTTTATTGTTCACTTTAAAAACATAGCAGCTTTGTGAATTATAAGTTACTTGTTTTAGTTTGTCTACTGCAAAGTTGCGACCGGTAGTCCATTCATTTAAAATACTAGTAGTATATGCTGTTTTTCCTGGATTAGGAGCCCAGCCAGTACAACCCGAGAACAACCCATAATAGTAATCACCAACCTTAAAAATAGCAGGTGCTTCGTATTTTAGCCCTTTTAATATTTTGGTTTCAGTAGGGGTGGGTTCTAAATAATCATCTCTCAATAAAGAAACATTCATGTTGGTATTCATATCTGTTGAACAGAAATGGTAGGCATCTCCGTTTGTATCTACAAAAAGAGTTTGATCACGTGATTCGTTTTTGTTGGGACGAAAAGTTTTATATAGTATATAGGGACCTTCTATCCTGTCACTTGTTGCCACACAGACTCTTGCAGCTCCATATCCATTACCACTTTCCCAATGAGTCCACATAACCCACTTTTTTGTTTGAGGGTTATAAATAACCTTGGGACGTTCAAATAAGCGTCCATGTGATATGTCATTCATGTCCTCTTTTGGTTCTCCTTTTGTTTTCAAAGATAACCCCAGTCGCTTCCAATTATATAAATCTTTAGACTGATAACAACTTACCCCATTAGAAACAAAGCCTGTACGATCTTCTCCAAACCAATAATAAAAACCTTTTTCAAATACCACGCAACCACCGTGTGCGTTGATTTGTTCCCCGTTTATATCATTCCACAAAACACCCGGACTAATCTGAGTGTTTTGTGAAAAAGCAGAAATAACAGAAAACATAAAGTATATAAATAGAATATGTCTCATGATTTTGCTATTTATTTTTCTATATTTTATTATATCTTTTGGCAATGTTATTTAGATGGAAGATTAATTGTTATAGTAGGTTGCATGGGGGCATAGGCACCGGATTCATCAATAGCGAAGTATTCTATATCTGCAGTATTATCTACGAAACCAAATTTGGGTACATAGTTGCATGATACACCAGTTAATTTGGCGTTGTCAACTCGGATTGCACCGATGTCATTACCCCATTTACCACGTCCTACAGTGAAGGATATGCGTAGCTGTTTACAATCTGCAGAAGTTGTATAGTCCATAGAGTACATTTCCCAATTGTCACTGGCTATTTCTGTAACGACTCTTTTTTCTTTATTTTGTGCTTCTTCAATAATCATTTTACCAGTCAGTGTACCTGCTTTTTTGGCAATGCCACCTTTGAGTAATGCAGATAATGTATAAGTTTCATTAGGGGCAACGTCTACAATCTGCATGAGAATTCCGTCACTCCAGCCAGCGGCCCATTTATAAGGCTTTATTTCGAAGATATGATTATCAATATCTTGCATATTGTCTATCTCTTCCGGCTTGATATATTGTTCAGAATTCCATCGATCACCTATTACAACATCCCATCCTTCAACGGCTGTTACTAGTTTGCTTTCCGGATTTGTGTCAAATTCCCCTTCAAAGTCGGGATTTTTCAATAGGTTTTCTTCTGCTTCTCCAATTCCCGATGCAAAGTATGGCTGGGGAGCATAGTCGATAATACGAACAGAGTCAATTGGCATACCGTCTCTGTAAATGAAAGCGCGGTTATCAGGGGTTACTGCAATACGATAAGTGTGTGCCTCTCCGTCGTTGTTATAGAATTTACCTTGCCCGCCTTCTTTTCCAGCAGTGGCGGGGTTGGAAATATTTTTTTTGTATGCATTATATAATCCAACTTCAGTAGAAGTTATATATGCCTTAAATCCATACCCTTTTTCATTGACAAAGTAAGGATAGAAACATTTTTCCGGTTCATCAGTTTTTACTCTAAATTCAAGGGTGTATCCTTTGGAACCGGGATTGAACGTTTTGTTGAATTCGGAATCATTTCCACCTTTGTAAATGGGCGATTTTGAGATGTTTTTAGCAGGAAGTGCAGTGCCATATCCTTTTACTTTCAAATAAGAACGATAATCTCCATTTCGTAGTACTATTTTGCCTTCTGTTAGTATTTTGGAACTATTTAAAGTTACGGTTACTTTTTGTTTGCCGCTGTTGGCAGGTATCACAGATGGAGATACAGTAAACCCGTTTGGCGCAGTAATTTTTATTTCTTTATTTGTGAGTGATTCGGAACTTATAAAGAAATGTTCAGATTTGTTTGTTCCATTGATAATCATTAGTGGTAAATGAGCATCTTCTGTTACTTTTGGGGCTTCTTCTTTTTTCTCATCTTCCGGTATTGTAGCGTAAGCAGTTGTTATACTACTAGTCAACAATGTCATTGATAAGAACATGATTTTTACATACTTTCTTTTCATGATACTGAATGTTTTATAGTTTAATATTAATAATTGATTTTATGAGCGTATTATTCTTTTGCAAAGTTGCGGAAACTATTTATAATAAGAGTTCTTGAATTAATCAAATACGTCTAATTTTGAATTATCAGTTTTTTGTTGTAGTTACAGGGGTTTAAAAATCATTCAGAAGGTCTGAAAATCATTCAAGAATGTTTTTTTATGGCGGCTTTGCTTTATTTTATAGTTAAATAGCTTGCTTTAAAATGGATTTTCATTTATTATTGTGCTGAATTTATAATATAAACTATGAAAATAAACAGAACTACTATCATATTTGTGCTTTTTATAATGAATATAATAGGTCCTATTACGGCACAAGAATTCTCCGTAGAGATACTTCCATTGAGTAAACAGTTACCTTCTAATTCTGTTCAGAGGGTATTTCAGGATCGTGAAGGTTTCATGTGGTTTGGTACTCGTGAAGGCTTATCCCGCTATGATGGCTATCGGATCTTGACTTTTCGGTCTGGAAAAACGACTCCGGATTTATTGACTGATAATCAGATTACATGTATTACAGATTCTTGGGAACGTATATTGATTGGTACTAAAAAAGGGCTGAATATACTGAATAAGAAAACTTATGAAATTAGTCATATTGATAATGAAGAGTTGAAAGATCAGGAAATTCGTTCGATATTGTTTGATTCAAAGGGATATATATGGGTAGGAACTTATGTGGCATTATATCGTTGTTCCAGTGATTTTTCTTCTTGTAAAAGGTATGATAGTTCTTTGCCTGTTACAAGCGTGAATTCCATTTATGAGGATACTGATAACAATATTTGGGTAACTTTCTGGAGGAAAGGAATATTCCGTTATGATCGGATAAAAGATACTTTTGTTAAATATCCGGTGCTTGGAAAGGAGAACAATCCGTTTAGTGTTTTTCAAGATGATAAGAAGCAGCATTGGATAGGTACATGGGGAGAAGGACTATATAAGTTTTATCCGGAGGAGAGTGATGAGCAAGTTTATATGCCGGTAGAAAGTGTAAAAAAGGGTGAATTACCTGGAAATGGTACTTTTTTCAGTATTCAACAAGATAAAAAATATGGATATCTATGGTTGGTTAGTTCTCGGGGGCTGTATGCTGTTCGTAAGCGAGTTGATAATTTAGTGGAAACGATTGATATTAGCGACATTTCGTCTAAATTGAATAATATTTTTAGTGAAATATGCTTGGACAAATCGGGTAATTTGTGGATCGCTTCTTTTAATGAGGGGGTAGCCTATATTAATTTGGATAAGCCGATTATTCAGAATTATTCGATGCCATCTATAAAGAAGATAACAGGGCTTACTACCAATATTCAAGCTATTTATAACGATAATGATGGGGATATTTGGATTAATCAGAATCGTTTAGGATTAGGAATCTATAAAAAAGATAGTGATAAAATTATTTGGTATAGAGATATACCAGATTTAAGAGGTTTATCTGGTATCGAAACTATCGGCTGTATAGGGTATTCTTCTTCAAATGATCAAATTTTGGTGGGACCATCCTACCAACCATTTATCTATATTTTAAAGAAAGAGAAAGGACAGGTTAAATTTGTTTCGCAGATAAATTTGCAGCAATATGTAAAAGGTGCCGGTAATAATCCACAATTTTTTTATGAAGACAAGAAGCTTAATGTTTGGGTTATAACATCGTTGGGACTGTTTGTGAAGCCTGCTGGTGATTATAATACGCTAAAAGAAACAGGTTTTCTTCAGAGAGAAATAACAGGACTGGCAGAAGATAATTTGGGGCATATATGGGTAAGTACCAGACGTAATGGAGTTTTCTGTTTGACTGTTTCTGATGATTTTCAGATTAGAAAAGAGAATGTTGTAAAATTTGATGTGGAATCAGGACTGCTAATAAGTGATAATATTGAAGATTTATGTACGGACAACGAAGGAAGGGTATGGATGGGAAGTCAGGAAGGCTATGTGTTTTTGTACAATCAAAAGTCTAAAACAGTTGAAGATTATTCGGATGTATTTACTACTTTAACTGAAGGTGTTCAGGATATGATGATGGATAAAACCGGACATCTTTGGATTTCTACTAATAAAAGAATTATAGAATATGATCCTAAAACAGGGGGCAGATAAACTATCAGGCCGGACAGGATATCGTTGTAAATTCCTTTACAAAACACTCTTGTTTTGAAAGTCAGGCAGGAGAAATGTTTTATGGAGGAAATAGGGGGATTGCTGTATTTATGCCTTATAAACGCCTGGCTGATAAACCGGAGAAAATACGAACTCATATTGTGGATGTTAAAATGGGAGATGAATCATTATTAACAGGAAATCTCAATGAACGTTTTAATTTGCTTAAAAGAACCTTGAAACTACACGCCGAAGATCAAAATATAGAGATTGATTTTTCTTCCTTAAATTATAGTTTTCCGACAAAAATCCAGTATGCCTATAAAATGGAAGGAGTAGATAAAGACTGGGTGTATATTAAAGATGGACGCCAATTCGCCTATTATAATCGGCTTCCTAAAGGAAAGCATACCTTTTGTGTGAAAGCAACGGATATAAATGGGTTGTGGAGTAGCCTTGTGACAAAAGTGCAGGTGGACAAGGAACCAGCCTTTTACGAGACTTGGTGGGCTTATACGCTTTATGTAATGCTCATTCTATTAGTCTGCTATTCTTTTTATTATAGAACAAAACGAAGAATGCAATTACGTCATGAATTAAGTGTTGCTCAAATAGAAAAGGAAAAGTCGGAGGAACTTGTTCAGGCAAAATTGCGCTATTTTACAAATATCTCCCATGATCTTCTCACACCATTGACTATTGTTACTTGTTTGATTGATGATGCAGAAATCACTTATAAAAATAAGATTCCACAGTTTGACATGATTCGTACCAATGTGAATCGTTTAAAAAGATTGTTGCAGCAAATACTTGATTTCCGTAAAGTGGAGAGTGGAAATATGAAACTGAAGGTGACTTCAGGAGATATTGTATCTCTGATTCGTGATGTATGTGATTCCAACTTTATGCCTTTGATTCAGAAGAAGAAACTGACTTTTACTTTTGAATCACCAGAAGAAACAATACAGGCATATTTTGACGTAGATAAGATTGATAAAGTTGTTTTTAATCTTTTATCTAATGCTTATAAATATACAGGAGAGGGGGGAGAAATAAAGGTTGCATTATCGGTTTTTCTACAGAACGGTCATACTTATCTATCTATAATAGTCAGTGACACAGGTAAAGGAATCGCTTCGGAAGATATTGATAAGATATTTACTCGATTTTATACCAATCAACATTGGGTGTCGAGTGAAACTAATGGTATAGGTCTTTCACTTACAAAGGAATTATTAGAACTGCATCATGGAACAATAAGTGTGGAAAGTGAAGTAGGCAGAGGTTCTTCATTTACTGTAATTATTCCTATTGATAAGGAAAGCTATACAGAGGCAGAGATAAATGTGGAATCATCGCAGGAACTGAAAAGGGAGAGCGGAATTGGTACAGTGAATGCTGAAAATAATATATTGGATTGGAAGCAGTTGGAAGAGGGAGACATAAATACTACGATTAGTGATATTCGCCTTTTATTGGTAGAAGATAATGAAGAATTACTATATTTGATGAGGCGTATCTTATCCAAGCATTATTATGTGCTGACAGCTAAAAATGGAATAGAAGCTTTAGAAGTGATGAAAGAATATGAAGCTGATATTATTGTAAGTGACGTTATGATGCCTGAAATGGATGGCTTGGAATTGTGTCGTGTCGTTAAGGGTAATCTGGATACAAGCCATATACCTATTATTTTATTGACAGCTAAAAATAGTGCGGAAGACCGTATTGAATGTTATAATGCCGGAGCTAATGCATATATCTCCAAGCCCTTTGAATTGAAGGTGCTTGAAGCTCGTATTGATAATTTTCTGGCAGAGAAGAAGAGCAAACAGGAAGAATTCCGTTCAGATGCTGAAGATATAAACTTTAATTTGTTGGATGCAACTGATATTGATAAGGAATTTTTAAAGAAAGTGACAGATGTCATACAGGAAAATCTATCATCGTCCACATTTGATGTAGTTCAGCTGGCAGATGCTTTAGCCATGTCTAAGTCTTCTCTTTATCGTAAGACAAAGGCGATAATAGGTTTGTCTCCGGTTGAGTTTATTCGGAATGTCCGCTTGAAACAAGGAGTGAAGATGTTGAAAAATAAATCGATTTCTGTATCAGAAGTAGCATATATTTGTGGGTTTTCTAATCCTAAGTATTTCTCAACATGTTTTAAAGAAGAATTTGGCGTAACTCCTAAAGAGTTTCAAAAATCAGATACTAGTCAGTGAGTAAGTTTTAATCATATTAATTTGATCTATGCTCTATCATGAATATCAACTGTGTTTTTTATGGTTGATATTCATGATACTTTATAGACGTATATAGCTATATTGGAGTAGAGATTGGTTGATTTCCAAACTTCATGAGTGTATTTTTGAACTAATTGAGATAAGTTGAATAAGTTTTCTATAATTGCTCCAATTTCAAACCCATTTGGTTGATTTTTGTACCCCAAATTTCTTAAAAAGTATGAATTTTGTCTCCTGATATACGAGTATTAATTTTTAATTCTGTGCAAATGAAAAAGCGTTTTTTTCTATTGAATATATGCTGGGCTTTCATTTCTATATTGAATGCAACTCAACATCGACAGGCGGAAAATCCATTAGTTATTTCTACAGCTGAAGATTTGAAAGCTTTTGCCAAGTCTGTGAATAGTGGAAATTCTTATCAGGGGAAAGTGGTAAAGTTGTCAGCTGATATTTGGCTGAATGATACAGTGGGGTGGCAAAAGTGGAATCGACAGACAAAAATGAAGTCGTGGACTCCGATCGGCATACCTAGAGCTCCTTTCGAAGGTACTTTTGATGGAGACGGACACTTTATTGCAGGATTATTTGCAAAAACTGGTTCTGAAACGTTTTCCCAAGGGCTTTTCGGATTCTTGAAAAGAGCGACTGTAAAGAATGTCCATATACGATTTTCTCATTTTATTTCTTATGACTATGTCGGTGCTCTTGCTGGTTATATTTCCTACAATACGCAGATACATAACTGTTCTAATGAGGGGACTATAGAGGCTGAACGCAACTTTTCCGGTGGACTTGTTGGGTTTTCTTCCGGGCAAAATCGTATAATTAGTTGTAGCAATTATGGTAGAGTATATGGTCATCGTTGTGTAGGAGGAATTGTCGGCTATTTTGAAGGTGGATCTGTTTATAATACTTTCAATAGGGGGGAAATTATAGGACGTTATGAGCATGTAGGGGGGATTATTGGTGAATTTTCGGAGCCTTATCAAAAAACGGTCAAAGAGACAGGGCTTAAAGAATTGCCAAATGATACCGTGGCTAATTGTTATAATACGGGACGAATAATAGCGAGAGATGTGGCGGGTGGTATCGCTGGTCATGTAAATTTGCATCCTATTGAGATAACGACTTGGAAAGTTGTATTTGCTAATAATTATAACACAGGACAGATTCGTACTACTTATCCACCTGTTACGGATGGGCTGGTAGGGGTATATGCTTATTTTGCAATATCCGAGACTCAGGTTATCCCAACTATCGACCGGATTAACCGCGATGGAGGGCCTTGTTTTTGGAGTGAAGAATCATGCAGGGTAAAAGATATAAAGAAACCTCGTTTCGAAAGTGAAAAAATACGTTCTGAATCTTGGAATAAGATCATGTACGGAGTTATGAAGATACCGGAGTCTTTTAGGTATTTCACTGACAATGAGATGAAACAGCAGTCTTTTGTAGATTTGCTGAATAAATGGGTTGATAAAAAAGACGTATTTTCCCGTTGGAGTTTAGATAAAGAAGGAGTGAACAAAGGATTCCCTGTATTTTGTAATTAAACGTGAGTCATGAAAAAAGTTTATATTTTAATGATATTGTTTTCATTTGTCTCTGGCATCGCAAATTGTTATGCACAGATAGGCAAATTTGATAAGGATTCCCTGATGAATCGTTTTGTTTATCAATTAGGTGTTTTTCCACAGGAGAAAGTCTATTTGCATACGGATAAAGGGACTTACATGGCGGGCGATACGCTCTGGTTTCGTTCTTATATTGTCGATGCTACTTTACATAAGCCGTTGCAAAATAAATATATATTCGTAGAACTGGTTAATCCGCTGGATTCAATAGTGTCACAAGTATTGGTACGTCCGGGCGAAAATATTTATCAGGGGTATTTGCCATTGTCCCGTGAACTCGTTGACGGTGATTATACTTTACGTGCATATTCGAGATACATGTTAAAGAATGGAAGCGAATGTATATTCAGACGACCAATAAGAATTGTTACCGTTGCGTGGAACAAAGTAGGAATGAGAGCTCTTTCCCGTCCCGCTGGGAAGTCGGAGTCACTAAGCTTGTCTTTTACAACAGGTGGTAAGCCGATGCAACTTCAACGTGCGGAAATGTCTTTGAAAGATAAGTCGGATATTGCTTTGAAACTGTCCGAGGCGAAAGATGGTTTTAATGTAGAGTGGGGGAAGAACGACTGGAAAGGGAATGCATCGTGGCTATTATCGGTGAGAGATTCGGAAAATAACGTGTACCGTCGTTTTTTACCCATGGCTACCCGTAATGAAGAATATGACGTAACATTTTATCCGGAAGGTGGATATTTATTGAATGGTCTGGAATGTCGTGTCGCTTTCAAAGCAATGGGGCGGACAGGGAATGCGGCTACTATATCTTTGGATGTAGTAGATGAAGCTGGTGAAATTATAACTTCCACCCGTACACTTCATGAAGGAATGGGGACATTTATGTTGACCCCGGAGATTGGTAAAACATATTTGGTGAAATGTACTGATGAATTCGGTCGCAACAGAGAATTTAAGTTGCCGCCAGTCAATGCCAAAGCTCTACATGGCTTGCGTGTCGATGCACTGCGTGATAATTTCAGGGTATCATTACTATCTGTTGCGGAGTCACCCTCTGAACCTCTATATCTGGTGGCTCACGTTCGTGGAGCCATTATCTTCTCTGAAGAATGGAAAGAACCACAAAAAAAATACTTGCTACCCAAGCAATATTTTCCTGCAGGAGTGGTTCAATTCTTGTTGTTGAACCAGAATGGACAAGCATTAAGCGAACGTCTGGCTTTTTCTGACTCTTACACCCCTGCAATATGCGATTTAACAGTTAATGGGCCGATCACAAAAAAACGGGAATCAATATCAGTAAATGCCAGTTTGCAAGATATCAATCAGCGGCCCTTGAAAGGAGTTTACTCTGTATCAGTAGTAGATGGCAAGTTCGCCTCTGTAGACTCCTGTTATAATATTCTTTCCCATTTGTTACTTGCTTCCGAATTGAAAGGGAACATTCAGTCACCGGGATTTTATTTCAAAAAAGAAAGTACCTCTGCGCGAAGTTGCCTTGATTTACTGATGTTGACTCAAGGCTGGAGAAGATATGATCTGACTGCGATTATTCAGGGAAAATATAAAATTCCAGTGTTAGAAAAGCATACGGAAATGGCCATTCAGGGGCGTACACTAGCTGCTGGAGGATTACTTTCGAAATCAAATAACGAACATTTGGTTACAATTGCCGGAACGGGTAACCTGAAAGGATTCAAAAGGGTCACTTCTACTGATAAAGATGGATATTTCTGTTTTGACAGCATAGCCTATGTCGATGGGAGTGGATTTCATATTGACGCCATGCAATTGAATGCAAAACGTACTGAAGCTATTGAACTTTTCGAATCTGATTATTCTAAAGATATGCCACTTTATCCGCAAACACTGTTGGAGGATGATTCTGTACGAAGTGTTCAGCGGGAAGATATGGAGATGATAACCCGTTTGGATAACTTGCATTTTCTACTTCAAGATGTTATTGTAAGAGCACCAATGTGGGGAAGTCGTGATTATCGTATGTTTACTGACAGGGAAGTAGTGCGTTACAAAGATATGCGTACATTGTTGAAAAATCAAGGGTTAACCATCTCCACTTTGGCTGAAGAGCCGGAAGAGACGCAGTTAAGAGTAAATGCGGATAAGACACTGGCCGTCAGAGATACTGCTATGCTGTCAGGAGATGAGTATGATGCCGTAGAAAGTGTCTCTTCCCGTGATTCACAAGTGGAAGATATGATTTATTATGGAGATCAGCGGATATTGTTATTTGTTGATGATAACTATTGCAAACCAGACATTTTAGTGAATTGGATCACCCCCGGTGATATAGAAAGTATGGTTCTGGTGAAAGATGTAGATCGTTTTCGTGCAAATACATTATTGCGAGGCACATTGAAATGGAGTGAGAAGTTTTATCTCGACAGAGGATATGATTTGTGTCATGCCTATTGCCGCATTCCATTGAGTCGTGAAAAAATTGCGGTTCTCAATGTGACAACGAAAGATGGATTCGATTCTCGTTGTCTGGGATGGTGGTCAAGATATTATTTGAATACCCGGCAAAGGAATCATAGGAATACGACTTTTTATCCTTTAGGTTATCAGGCCCCGGTAGAATTTTATTCACCGAAATATGATACTGCTGCTAAGAAGGATAATGAGATTCCTGATTTACGAACCACTCTCTATTGGAATCCTAGGCTTGTGACGGATGAACGTGGAAATACTTCTTTCTCATTCTACACTTCCGATCAGCCGGGAAATTATTTTGTTTGTATAGAGGGTATTTCTGAAGATGGAGAATTGATTCATGTTGTAAAAGTCCTGATGCCGTGAATGATTTTTATACCTTTTCTGAATGATTTTTGGGAACAGAGTAAATAATGAGAGGATTGGTTCAATTTTGAACCTTTCTGAATGAATTTAGGACCTTGTTTGACTAAAAAATGCAGTGATTTGCAGTATGAATATCTTATTCAAATAAATTAAATGTTAATTAATTATTTCTATAATCTTTAAAATCTGAAAGCTGATGAAAAATGCAATAATTCGTACGTTTGCTATTGTTGCTTTGTTGGGATTTGGAAGTGAAATGAAAGCAGTTCGAAGTAGTGAAGCTTTCTATTTTTCAAATGACAGTATTTCGCCGGATGAAAATATCGGGCAATTATCGGAAAGGGAAGATTCTATTCGTAAGTCGATGGAAGAGGCTGTAATTTATAAGTTGAAAGACACGCTAGATTTATGGAACTTGTCGCGTTCACCTTATATATCTGTACAGCAATATTTGAAAGGTACGGTACCGGGAGTATATGTGCAAGAAACAACAGGAGAGCCTGGAAGTATACAGAATATGTTGATTCGTGGGCTATCTTCTCCAGTGTTTTCTAAAGGTGATATGTCTTCTGTTCAACCAGTTGTTTTTCTCAATGGTATTCCATTGTTGACAGATGATGCCTTTGTGTATAATGTTAAATCAACGGAAGTCAATCCTATTGGTACGGCTACTAATATTTTGTCTGGTCTGAATTTGGATAATGTAGCTTCTATTGAAGTTGTAAAAGATGCGGCTCGATTGGCCAGACTAGGACCACTAGCTGCTAATGGTGCTATTTTGATTAATATGAAAGACGGATTCTATGGTGGAAAAAATATGTTTATTCGTGCTAGTGGTGGTATGGCTATTCCTCCATCGGATGTGAAAATGACTAATGCTGCTAATGATTATGCTTTTCGTATGCAGTTCACAGACTATTGTTCCACGGATGCACAACGTACTTCCTATCTGAATAAGATACCTGTATGGATGAAAGATATTCGCGATATGAATTTCTATGGGAAACCGGATTGGGCTGATGATTATTATAATATGGCTCCACTTTATAATTTTAGTGCTTCTATGGGTAGTGGAGGGCGTTTGGCTAACTATATATTCATGATTGGATATATCGGTAATAATGGTGTAGCGGATAAAACAAGTTTTGACAAACTAACAGCAAGTTTTGCATTGAATATGAAATTGATGGATCAGTTGGGTATGTCCTGTTTAATCAATGCTTCTCGTGTATCACGCAATGGTAATCGTAATTTGCTTGACCGTTATGCTGAAATTGAATACTTGCCGGATTTGACTACACCATTATCGCCTATAGCTTCTGTCTATAATTCTTATCTTGACCTTTATGAAGAATATAAGAAAAACGACAACCTGAATAATCTGTTGAATGGTTATTTAGCCATGAATTATAATTGGAATGGGCTTTTAGTAGATACTCGTTTACTATTAGACTATAATACTAATGTACGCCATGTATTTTGGCCGATGGATCTAATGGAGTCTGTCAGCTATGTCTCTAATTATTCGGGATACAACCGTCGGTTAATTTGGAACTCATCTGCTGATTATAAATTAAATCTTAATCAAAACCATTTTCTAGGTTTGAATCTGCAGGCTATCATAATGAAGAGTGTACAGCACTATAATTATACGCAAGGTTATGATGGTAAGGATGACACAAAACCTACTACAAGTGGCGGCGGGTTTGCGTATATGAAGCGCTATGTAGACAAAATGACCAATAATATGGTGAGTACTCTTTTCTCGGTTGACTATAGATATAAGGATATTTTTGATACACAAGTTATTTTTCGTGGAGATGGTTCCTCTAATGTGCAGAAAGATAATAGATGGTTATTTACGCCTGCTATTAGTGCAGGGGTGAATTTAAAAAAACTATTTTTGCGAGATGTGGACAAGGTTACGAATTGGGCATTGCGGGGCTCATGGGCCAGAATTGGGCGCTATCAGGATAATAACCGATTTGCGGCGGGGCCTCAATATACAGGAGAGGAGTTGACAGGAATAGGACAGCCGGTTATGTCTTCCTATTATGGTTATGCATCTATTGCACGTCCTTACAATAGCGGTTGGGTTGGTTATGGACTTGGATGGCCATATTCGGACAAGTGGAATGTTGGGATTAACTCTGCTTTCTTTAATAATCGTTTGTCTTTAAATATAGAGTATTATAATAATACGGATTGTGATTTGATAACTGCTGTACCTGTAAAACAAGAGTACGGGTATAAATACAAGTATGCTAATGGCATGAAAATTCGGAATTCGGGATTTGAAGTCACTCTTGCGGGTAAACCGTTTAATAACTCTGATGGATTTTCTTGGGATGCTTCATTTTCATTGGCTTATAACAAAAATAAATTAGTACAGTTACCAGAGAATTTGGATGAACTTCTTATTGGTAATCGTAAATTAAAGGTTGGACATTCTATCGATGAGTTCTGGCTTTATCAGAATGAGGGAGTTTACGCTAGTGATGTTGAAGTGCCAGAGGTTGATGGCGAAAAACTTTCTATGAGTTCGATTCCTTTTGCTAAGAATGATCCGAAGTGGAAAGATCAAAATGGAGATAACATAATCAATGATGATGACCGGATATTAAAAGGACATGCTTTACCACCGGTTACAGGAAGCTTTGTGAATAATTTCAAATTAGGACGTTTTGACTTGGGGATTAATCTCTTTTTTGCATTGGGACACGATGCCATCAATTATCGTTCTTCACAACGTTATAATTTCCTGACATTGGAAAATATACCGTCTTTAGAGAGTTTGCGTGAGATATTTTTCTGGCAAAATACGAATGATAAGAATGATTATCCGCTTTATAATCAAATGAGTGGTCTTACACCTTATCGTGCCGAACAGGATTTATTTTTGGAGAATCTATCGTATCTGAAACTTCGTTCTTTGACATTAGGTTATACTTTACCTTTGCGTCAGAAAGCCTATAAAGGCGGAGGAAAGAAAAAGGAAGTGGGCAAAAGAAGACTTAATGATATCTATTTTTATGTGACTGGAAATAATTTGTTTACATTGACAGGATTTAGTGGAGATGATCCTGAGCTAGTGGATGTTGATGGTTATTATCGGGGTTATGGACAACCACTTTCTCGTTCTGTGATTCTTGGAGTTAAGTTTAATTTTTAATCTAATTATATATGAACCAGATATTGTATTTCAAAAGACTGATAAAGCCGTTAATATTGGTGACTGTTTTATTTTGTTCTTCTTGCAGTGATTTGTTGGAGAATGATAATAAGTTCTTCCATGTCTCTACACAAGAACAACAATGGAATGCATTGACCGATACACGTTCTGCTTTGTTCGGTATCTATGGATTGATGCGTACGGCTTTGGGTGAGAATAACACTTGTTGGGCTACGGGGGATTTGCGTATGGGAGATTTTACAGTGCGAATGCGTGACGATTTGCAAGCTATTCGTGATAATCGTTTGGATGCACCTTTTGATAATATTCGGCAGATATCTAATTGGAACCGTTTCTATAAAGTTGTAAATGCTGCTTGTGTATTTATTGAAAACGCAGGTAAGGTATTGGAAAAAGATAAAGCTTATTCAGAGACTAACTATACTTATGATGTAGCGCAGGCACGTGCTCTGCGTGCATTAGCTTACTTCTATATGGTTCGGATGTGGGGGGATGTTCCTTTGATAACGCAGTCTTATGATAATGGTACATTTCCGGAAGTAGCTCGTACTGGCGTAGATGTTATTTTGAATTATATAGAAGGCGAATTGCTGGAAGTTTCCAAATTATTACCAGAGCAGTTGGGCTCTTCTTCTGATAAATATTATGAAGGAGACACAAATACATGGAGGGGACTTTTGATTAATCGTTATTCTGTGTATGCAATGTTAACTCATGTGGCGGCTTGGAAAGGTAATTATATAGATGCAGAGGCCTATTCAGGGCAAATATTAGAACATTTACCTGCATTTATAAAAAGTTCGTCTCCTTATACGACTACAGAGAATCTGGTTAGTTCCAAAGGAATATTTAGTAGTAAATACAGCAGTGATTATAGTGCTACTCGCTTGGTTGCATTCGGTTACAGTTATGTGAATAGTGATAAAGGTGATGTGAATGAAACCGGAATGGATGGGCATCTGGAATCGTGGACATTGGCTGAACCTATTATCAGGAAACAATTACCCGATATTTATCTTTCAAAGGATACGTTGGAAAGTCTGTTTATGAATAAGTTTACAACTGATAGTCGCTATGGTGTGGATGAATCGTCTAGTCCGATTAAGTATTTCAGTAATTATATTACAGGAATTCATTATCAATATCCGATTTTCTCAAAGATGAAGGTGGTGCGTGAAGGTGAAGATAAGACGAATGATTTGGGACTTTTCAGTTCATTTATTATTTGGTCACGTTTTGAAGATATACTGTTGATGCATGCTGAAGCATTAGCTATGTTGAATCGCCCGGATGATGCGTTGGCCGATTTAAATGCACTTCGTTCAGTGCGCAACTTACGTAATCTTTCTTATGCGAAAGATTTGAATAGCAGTACTAAAAATCTACTGAAGGAGATCTTTCAGGAACGTCGTAAAGAATTGATGGGAGAGGGGCATCGCTGGTTCGATCGTATTCGTGAGGCTCGTTTGGTAGGTGATGATCAAACAATGACGGAATTGGTGAATAATGGAGGAATTTATTGGCCTGTGGCTGGTGAAGTGTTACGGGAAAACCCTGCTATTACTCAAAATGAATATTGGAAACGTTAAATAATAAGGATACTATGAACAAAAAGTTATTGGCTATTGCGTGCGGTTGGGGTGCGTTGACGCTTTCTTCGTGCATGGATGCATCTGTTGTAGAGTCGGATATTTCAGAAATTCCTTCTATGGGTATAACTCGCTACGACGGAACCATTTACGATTATTTACAGAGTGGTGATCATACATTGGGGGTTACTTATGACTCATTATTGTATTTATTGAATTATTCTGGTGAAAGTGCTATTCCTTTGAAACTTTCAAAGTTGAAAGATTGTCTTCAGGATACAGAAGGGCAATATACGTTTATGGCTATTCCTGATTCATGTTTTAGGCTTGCATTGAATGCTTTAAACAATTATCGCAGGTTGAATAAGTTAACCATTGCCGAAAAAGATATGCCGACAGATGCTACCGCAACAGAAAAAAATGCGATTGGTGAATTAACTTTGGAAAAGCTTTTGAGCTATCATAAAGAAATAGAGCATACTGATGAAAAGAACCTCGCGAATAAATGGATTGATGTTTATGAATATAAAGCTCCGTTAGATTCGATGTTATGCCATTATATGACATTTGGATTGTATGATACTGACGCCCTGTCTCTCGTCAAAGCAGCGGAAGGGAAAGTAATACAGGGTTTATATCCTTATCGAATGAATCTGATGTATAAGAGATTGTCGGCTAGCGGATTTGTTGGTAGTGGACTCAAAGATATTACTTTTTATGATATGCGGAATACATTGGAAAAAACTCGTTGGGAATCAACTAAAGTTTTGTGGGCAGATGTATATACAACTAATGGGGTAATTCACGTACTTGTTCCACAACATGAATTTGGCTTTGGTAACTTTATTCACTATTTTAGAAATATGGGTCATGAAGAATAAGCAGAATATATGCTACAGATTAAATAAGTATTGCTTATTGGGTGTTATGCTGTTTGTAAGTACTAGTTGTATTGATAAATTCTTACCGGAAGAAAAAGATGCGTTCGATCGCGATGTAACTTTTACGCGGACTACATTCGATCCTGTGATGGGGCATACGGTATTTTATACAGGTATATGTAATGTAGGTAATTCTACATTACCATTAACATTTGAGATTGTGGATATGATGCATAACGATGGGACATCAGCTCCTGAATTGGAAGAGTTTTATCCTGTACGTGTGTGGAAAAAACCTTATTTGGGTACGGAAAAATCTATTGATGAAATAAATGCGAAGAGAGGTACTGAATATCGTCGTCTTTTTGATGTGCGCAAACATAGTGGTGAAATTATTATGTGGGGAGAGGCAAATTCCGCTATTCTTCGTTGTCAGCCCGATTCCGGTTATGTGTTTAATATGGAGATAACTAATTCTGGAGGACATAAGACTGTAAAGAAGATGCGTCTTATGCCTAAGCGTGAAGTGGATTATGAACCATCTATTTATGATTCGGAAACCGGATTGGCTATTGCTGAATATGTTTCTCCCGAAACGTCCCGAATGCGTTATCAATCTTCAAGCTCTTCATTCCACTATTCGATAGAACCGGAGGATATTCATATCTACTTCCGCGAAAACAAGGATAAACGGGATGGTGCGACTTCGTTGACGATATCTTTTTATGATCCTTCTTGGAATGTTATTGACCCGCGTCGTTTTAATGAAACTAATTGGGAAGGACTTTTTCAGGCTGGTTTCTTGAAAGGTCAGATAGGACCGGAGACCGTGACTTATGATATGGCTTATCCGCTTCCTTTGTTTGTGGAGAAAACAAAATATACTGATTCTAAAGGAGAGAAAGCCAGCGTTAAGTTTGCGGCAAGTTGGTTATCAAAATCAGGCTATCGGCAAACCGGTTTTTTTGTATTTGATTTTGCCATCTATAAAGAGGCACATTGGGAGATGCTGATACATTTTCCAAAAGGAATGCCGCAATTGGGTGAGATAAAAGATTAATCTTAAATGTATATGGAAATGAAAAATAGATATATCTTACTATTGTTTGCATTATTCTGGGCTGTTACCGATTCTGTGGCACAGCAGGCGAATACGGTGGTAGTTAGTGGTACGGTCTATGATAAGGCTGGGAATGGAGAGACTTTTCCAGGGGTTAATATCAAATGTCGGGATATTAAAACGAAAAAGACGATCCGTGGTACAGCTTCTGATCTGGAAGGCGGGTTTTCTATCAAGGTTCCTGTTGGCTCTGAACTGGTATTTAGCTATGTTTCTTATAAGCCGACAATTTATAAAGTGAAGAAAGCGGCTTCAGGTATCAGCATTTTCTTGGAAGAAAATGTTAATGAAATTGAAGAGACGGTGATTGTGGGGCAACGAAAGGTGGGGAAGGCTAATGTAACTGCATCAGCTACTGTTATTGATGCAAAGGAATTGGCAGATACACCGGTACCGAATATCATGAATTTATTGCAGGGGCGTGTGGCTGGCATGGACATTCAGATGAATAATGGTTTGCCGGGTGCTTCGGGAACATACAATATTCGTGGTGTCTCTGACATATCTATTGTCGGTGATAAAGACAATGGATGGGATCTCGCTTCTTCTGCTCCGCTTTTTGTGGTAGATGGTATTCCGCAGACGGATGTGGATGACTATAACGCTGAAGGATTAATTTCCGGATCCGGTATAAGTCCTATATCTAATATACCTATAGAAGATATTGCAAATATACAAGTGTTGAAAGATGCAGCAGCTACTTCTCTTTATGGTTCGGCTGGTGCCTATGGGGTTATCCTTATTGAGACCAAAAAAGGAGATTCACCTAAACCACGTGTAACTTATTCTGGTAATTTTACGATTTCTACTCCTCCTAGTTTACGTGATGTAGCGGTTGGTAATGCAGAACGTAATTTGCTTAAATGGCAAATATTGAATAATGATACTTCGCAAATATATCATGGTTATCAGGATGTGATGTTTATGCCGACTATTTCAGATAGTTTGAATCCTTATTTTAATAATAATACAGATTGGCAGGACCAGTTTTATCGGGTGACTTACAATCAGTCTCATAATGTAAGTTTCTCGGGTGGTGATCACTTGTTTAATTACAAAGTCAATGGCAACTATTATACGGAGAAAGGTATTGTGAAAAATACTGATTTTAATCGTTATGCCCTTACGGGAAATATGAATTATACCTCTCCAAATTCGAAGTTTACTATTGGTGTAGATATGAAAGTCGGATTTACTGATAATAGTACGGGGAGTGGAAATGCTGTTTCTCAGTCGGGAGTGGCGAGTGGTGCCAGTGCTTCTTCTCTTTTGCCTCCACCTTCTCTTTATTCAGCTTCTGTTGCCGCTTTGCAGGTATTCGGTGTTGAAAATTCTACGGTAAAATCCAATTATTCTGCTACGATGAATTTAGGATATACCTTGCCGTTCAATATAAAATGGAAGGGCACATTCAATTATTCCTATAACTCTACTGAACAGGAGAAGTTTACGCCTGCTATTCTGAGTGACAACAAGTACTCGGCGATAGCATATAATTATAGCGCCAATGAATCTAAAGTATATGTTGATACTCATGTCTCTCGTCAGTTTGACTTGAAATATGTAAGATTAGGATTGACTACTGGTATTCGTTATAATTCTCGTACATCAACAGGAAATAGTGTTACATATACAGGGATTCCCAACGATTATATTATTGGCCCGATAGGTCATGGCAGGTCGGAAGGAAAAGCTAGTATTAGCGAAAATCAAAGTACTTTTTCTGTTATTTTTACTCCAAGTTTTTCTCTAAAAACTAGTAAAACATTTAAGGCTGGCGGAGATAAGTATATTTTTGATCCGGCGTTTAGCCCCGAATTAAGTTCTGTATACGGCACACGTACGAAGTGGAATTTAAATCCTAGCTTAGGGTTCCGCTGGAATATAGGTTATGAGAATTTTATGGAACGTCTCACATGGTTGGATAACATGAGTATCCGTCTTACTTGGGGACAGGTTGTCAAGTACAAGGCTACCCGTTACGATGTATTTGGCACATATGATATAGACCCGGATAATACTTATAATGGTGAATCATATATTCCGATAAATTATGATAAGTTGCCTAATATAAACTTGGATCCTATTACTACCACCACGTGGAATATCGGTTATGATATGTCGATATTTAATAATCGTTTAAGTACGAGTATTGATGCCTATTACCGCCAGGTAGATAATCAGCTTAGTAATATTGATTTGCCTGATCATTCCGGGTTTAATAAAGTGAGAAGTACAGAAGTGAGTCTGGTCAATTATGGGCTTGAAGTTTCTTTGAGGGGAAAACCACTGCCGGTACAGAGCAAATGGAATTTGTTGGTTGGATTTAACTGCGCATTAAATAGAGATGTGATTACAAAGCTTCCTAATGAAGCACGTCAGATATTGAATAGCGATGCATGGGTAGCCAACCGTTTGGGAGGGAATTCGACTTCTCTGTTGCTCTATATAAATAAAGGTGTCTATGCTACGGATGAAGATGTGCCTGTAGATCCTGTGACAGGTAAGCGGTTGCGTTTGGGTAGTAGTAAAACAGATGAAGGGTATTTCAAGGCAGGCGATCCTATTTGGGTAGATGTGAATGGTGATTATGTAATTGATGACAAAGATCGTGTGGTGGCTGCTGATGCCCGTCCGAAATTGACCGGAGGTCTGTTTTTTAATCTTAGTTATAAGGAATTTTCGGTGCATGTGAATACATCTTTTGTCTTTAAACGTGATATTGTAAACTCGGCGTTGGCTAAAACTTTCCAGGCTTACAATAATCCGGTAAGAAAGAAAATTGATGAGTTACGTAAAAATGCAGCTTTGGCTCCGATTGAAAGCTATAACTTTTGGACGGAAAATAATCGTTATAATGCGGTTTATCCAAACCCTTACAATTATCATCATAATAAAGTGATTGATCCGTTTAGGGAAGAACAAACGCTCTTTTTGGAAGACGGTTCTTATTTTAAACTGAATACGGTGTCTTTGTCTTATCGTTTTCCGAAACAGTGGCTTGACTTTTTTCGGGTGAGAGGGGTGACATTGAAAGCATCAGTCAATAATATTTGGACATTCTCCAATTATTCAGGTATAAGTCCTGAAAATGTAAATGGGTTGGGACGTGATCAGTCTGGTGGCTATCCGAGTAGTCGTACATGGACAGTAGGTGTAGCTTTAAGTTTATAATTTTTAATATGAAAATTATGTTAAAATATATATCAATAGTTTTATTACTGATTTTTACATCAACTTTTTGCGGATGTAATCTAGATACAGATGACGAAGACAAGATGCCGGGTGATAAATTTTGGGATGGATCAGCTGCCAATGCAGAAGCCTTCATGCTAAGCGTTTATCAGAATTTGCGTAAAGCTACTACGGATAATGGCTTTTTCCTTTATGCCGGTGATATCCGTTGTGCACCTATTACGGGACAGAGCACGGGAGGTTATCTGTATTTGTTGCAGAATGATATGAAAAATTATAAAGCAAAAAAGGATAGTAAAGAGGAAGGTTCTTCTTCTGATTTTGGTGCTATTTATAATTGGAAGAATATGTATAAGGTGGTGCAAAGCGCTAATATTATGATTGAGGAAGTTGCAAATGTAAAGGAACTATCTTCTATTGAGATAGAACGCTATCAGGCTGAATCTCGTTTCTTACGTAGTCTCGCTTATTTCTTTATGGTACGTATTTTTGGTGATGTACCTTATTATACGGAAGCTTACTATTCAGCTCCATTAGCTCGAACGGATAAACAGATTGTTTTGAAGAATTGCCTAGCAGACCTACAATCTTTATTGGATAATGATCCTGATAAATCAATTCTACCATGGCGTAATGGGAATGGTAGTTTACGTGCTAATCGAGGAGCTGTATTAGCGTTGATGATGCATATGAATATGTGGTTGGCATTTTTTGACGAGACTAATGCTGTAACTTATTATAGTGAAGTGAAACGGTTGGCAGAAATTGATTCTTGGATAGATGGTGATTTTTATTCTTTGCAGGCGATGGAACAAATGTCAGAGGTCTTTAAAGGGGAATCCAATGAAGGGTTGTTTGAAATAGCACAGAATGTTACCATGGGAGAAGTCTTTAATACCGGTCACATGTGGTGTACAAGAGTTGTATATAAAGTAAGGAATAAGACACAACCGGATTTGACGTATAGTGAGGTGTTTTTAAAGCAGCTTTATCCAATGAAAGAGGATGATAAGCGAAAGGATAATTGGTTCAGTTATTTGTATAGTGATGATGATACTAGTGTAAAACGACCGGTGGAAATAGTAAAATTGTTGAATGCAGATAGCTATGGAAATACTACAATTCCGAATGCCGGGAATTATATTGTATTTCGTTTGGCAGATGTTATTTTACTTTATGCGGAAGCTTTGAATAATTTAGGTGAGGGAAATAAGGCTTTGCAGGAAGTTAATCGTATAAGACAGCGGGCAGGGGCTCCTGATTTTACGGCAGACGATGATTTGGATGCTTCCATCTATTGGGAACGTGTACGCGAATTGATGGGAGAAGGACAATACTTTTATGATTTAGTTCGGACACAGAAAATATGTGATACAGATTTTGCTACATTTTCTGACGATAGCGGACATCGGGAGAGAAAGGCTGATCTTAAGCAAGGTTCTTGGACATGGCCTATCTTTAAAAAAGCATTGGATAATAATCCATATATGACAAAAAATTTGTATTGGGAATAATTTAGCACTGAATAGTATATTATTATGAAAAATAATACTGGAAAAGTAATAGGAGGAATGTTCACATTACTGTTGGTGATTTTGTCACTTGCTAGTTGTAATAGTAATGATTATTTGAGAGATGGTGGAAAGAGTAATCCTTATTTTGAAGGGAATGTTATGCAATATTTGGAATCACGTCCCGATTTATTTGAAGATTTGGTCAAAGTTATCAAATTAACTAAATGGGAGGATATTCTGACTCGTGAAGATGTTACTTTCTTTGCTCCGACTGATTTTACAATAGCCAAAAGTGTGGACCGAATGAATGACAACCTTTATAATTATGAAGGTATGGATAAAATAACGGATCTTTCTCAGGTGAAATCGGCAGTGTGGGAAGATATTATCGGCATGTATGTAATGGAAGACAAGTATCGTTTGAATGATATAGCCCAACTTGATACAACAGCGGTAAGTGCTTTCCCGGGACAGACAAATTTTACCTATGACCGGAGTTACAAAATGACGATGGGAGTGTGTTATGGCGATGCAAACGGTATAAAATATGCCGGTTACAGACAGGTGATGTATGCTTATCAAGATTTCGGTTATCCAGTGTATGCCTATGTGTCTTCTTGTAATATTGAACCGACCAATGGTATAATACACGTTCTTCGCTTGGATCATTATTTGGGATTTTCCACTACTGCTTTGTTGCGGAAAGCTTTGGAAGCTGGGATAGATTATCCGGATAAGGAAAAAAGTGGTGAAACCGGATTAATGCCAATAGTTAGAGAAGAGGAAACTGATAATTTGTTTGTAAAAGAAAAGAATGATGAATAAGATTAATAATCATAGCTGGTTGCATAAAACGACAAACATAGTATGTTGGGTCGTTTGTACATTAGCCATAGCAGGATGTAATGTGGATGAAGAAGATTCTATAAAGGAAGATCCATATGTGGGTGGTCGTGAACCTTTGGCTGTTAATTTGTTGTCGGAAGCACCTTCTCCCGAATCTGCCGGTCCAAAAGAAAAAGTTACTTTTCGGGCATCTGGATTGGCTAAATATATTCACGAGGAAGATGATACATTTGATTTTGATTTTTATATTTCCGATGAAACTTGTCAGATAGAAAGTGCTACGGACTCTACATTGACAATTATAGTACCGGATGCTGTAAGTTCGGGTATAACGTATCTCGTATTAGAAAATCAAATTTTTTATGGTCCATATTTTAAAGTTATGGGCAGTGTGTCCATAGATGAAGGGTTTGAATATTACAAGACAGGACCTTACGATGGAATTATTCGTTCTTGTGTACCGTGGTGTGGTAATACCAACTTAACTAGTGAATTTTATTTGTGTGGTGATTTCCGGCAATCTCAAGGAAAATATTATGGTGGAATTGCTATGGTGAATAATGAAAAGGGATTGTTGAAATATGGCACAGCTGATAAGATTAAAATCAATAGAGGTATAGAAACAGGTATGTATGTTGATGATGATGACAATCTTTTGCATGCTGGGCTGAATGGAATGGAATATTGGAAAAAGGATACAGAGTCTCCGAGGGCTTTACTCTATGGGCTTTTTAGGGAATACGAGACTTATAGTACTACTTTGGTGGGATTTAAATTCAAGAATATTCTTTTAGTAAATAACGATCTTACCGTGAAGACTGAAAAAAAGAAATTCTCTGATTTTAATGGTAAAACGTACGAAATATCTGTTCCTGCATTTGTAGGAGGAACCATGTTTATTGAAGAAATCACTCGTGCCTTCAGTACTGCTGACGGGAAGATAGTGGCTGTCGGAAATTTTACTACTCATTTGTTAACTGATTATGACAATACGACTTGTGATGCAAATAATAAACTGGTAACAGTAGATATTTATACTTCGGCTCGCTCGGTCATGAGAATGGATGAAATTGGTCAGCTTGATAAAACATATCGGCGAAATCCGGTGGATGATAACCTATCTTTGCTCGGAGCGGAAGGAACAATCAATGATGCCTGTATGTTGGACGATGAATCGGTAATCATCGTCGGGGATATATATAAGTTTGATGGTAAGCAGATACGCAATATTGTGAAGCTTAATAAAGACGGGCAGATAGATGAGGAATTTTTGAGTCGTATAGGAGAAGCTGCTAACGGGGAAATAAATAAAGTTACTTGCACTTCTTTCAAAGGTGAAAATGGAGAGTTGCAGGAACGAATTGTAATTGTTGGTGATTTTACCACATTTAATGGAAAATCGGTACAAGGAATGGCTATTTTAAATGCTGATGGAAGTATGGATTTGGAATTTATATTGAAAGAGATGGAAGGAGGTGTCGTAAATTTTGCCAAAATCGTTGATCTGAATACGAATGGTGAGATAGCCATGCCGCATGTTGTTATTTCCGGAACATTTACTAAATATGCAGGTGTTACACGACAAGGTTTTCTGATTTTAGATATGAAAGGGAATGCAATTCAGCGTTTTAACGTGCCTGGAAGATTCTATGGAGAATTACATGATGCTCAATATTCTTTAACATCGGACAATACAAACGGACTTTTGTTAACAGGAGATTTCAGCTCTTTCGATGGTAAGAAGATGAATAATATTGTGATGTTGAAAGTCGACTTGGAAGAAAATACAAACAATGAACCTTAAACGAATAAATATATGAAAGTAAGTACAAAAAAAATAACGAAGTTGGTTCGAACCGGTATTATGATGGTATTACTCATGGGAATTACCGCTTGTAATGATGTGATGGAAGACTCTTTACGGTATGATTACCAGGAATCTGTCTCTCATTATGACTCCGGACATGTACTGTTGGTTGTAATGGATGCTGCTCCGGGAAGAGCTGTACAGGCTGCACGAAATGCGCACAAAGCTCCAAATTTGAAATCTATGATTGCTCATGCTCTATATACAGATTATGGATTAGGAGACGGGAGTAGTAATATTGCAGATGGCAAAATGACTAATGCGCGTGGTTGGGCGAATCTGATGATAGGGAATACGACACATAATATAAAGACAGATGAAGAATTAGTGGCAGGGACAGAGAGCTTTGTTTCACGATTGGTTGATGCAAAAAGTATTGTTAGTATGTATGCGGCAGATAAAAAATTCCGTCAAACATTTGCTGTTGATGGAATGATAATGCCTGAAACAGATACAGACGAGGCTGTTAAAAACGGTGTGTTGGAAGAACTGAAGCTACCGGATACTTCAGATTTGATTATTGCTGAGTTTTGTGGAGTGCGTGGTGCTGGCAGAGATAATAATTTTTATGATGAAAACGGAACGCCGACCAATGAGGTAATCAATGCTGTAGGTGTATTGGACGGGTATATTGGCGAAATGTGGAATGCGTTAAAAAAGCGTCCGAACTTTACGAATGAGAATTGGTTAATTATTATTACTTCTAATTATGGAGGTAACATAAAACTGTCGGAAGGAGAGTCTCCGGCCGATCATTATGAGGATGCTACACGTAATACGTTTACATTGATGTATAACGAACGATTGGTCTCTCAGGTGCAGGTAACTCCGGGAAGTACAGCTCTTGCTTATTCTGTTGTTACACCTGTATGGTCGTATGATAATAGATATCCCAAACCGACTGCATATGCAGAATCAGCTCGTTTGGGTAATACTGATTTTGGAGAACTTAAGTTTAATGACAAAGGCGAAATAGAACCTATGACAATTCAGTTCTTTTTGCGATCTACTCGACAAAATTCTTCCAAATATGTCATTCTGTCCAAGAGTACTGATATGCAACGTAATGGTTGGATGATTTATTTTAATCAAGATAATGGCAACAGGCGTATTTGTTTCACGGTTGGTAGCAAGAGAGGAGCCATACAAACTAAAGGTGAGGAGAATTGGGACTGGTCTCAATGGCACGTGGTTACTTTAACGCTTGAGCCGGATCCGGACCCGAAGAATAAATCTAAAACATTGATGAAATTTTATTTTGATGGAGAGCCTTGTAATACTGTGAGTCAAAAGAATTCAGATATGAAAAAATGGTATTCAAGTAATGGTACAAGTTCGGCAGAGGCTCCTTTACGCATTGGTGGAAGTGAAAATCGGGATTCACAGAACAGCCAGTCAAATACAAAAGGACAAAAAGCGGATAATTACATATTTATTACGAATGTGCAATTTTATAACGTAGCTCTTCCTGCTGGGGATATAAAGTTGTATGCAGGTAAAAATCAGTTACATTTATTGAAAGAATCTTATAAATATTGGAATGAAATGACAGGATATTGGCCATGTGACCTTGAAGATGATCAGTTGGAACCGATTTTGAAAAACTATGCTAAAAATAATGATGAAAATACTACAGATGATTTTGAAATAGACCGTGGGGCTATTAATGCTTGGTTTTCAGATAGTAGTTCTGCTGCCGGTATTCATCCGATTCCTGAATCGGATAAGACTTATTATTGTAAGACATTTAATACAGTGGATGTTTCGTGCCAAATATTTATGTGGTTGGGCAAACATGTGAAGTGGGATTGGAATATGGAAGGTAAGGCATGGAAATTTGCTTATGAAGAATTCTAAGATGAAAATATTCGAATACCTTAAAAATATTGGTAGATATGAAAAATAAGATATTTTATATTCTCATTGCCGTATGGGGTATATGGGGAGTCATTGCGTGTGAAGACAAAGACTTTGAGCAGATTATATCTGCTACAGATGATTATTCTTCTGAAACAGGTGGAGATTATTATAAAGGGGGAGGGATTGACGTCAGTCATTATGATAAGGAGCGTGTTTTCCCAGGCTTGGTGGATACACTGACGGAGAGACGTATTGATGAAGCTATAGTCAATATAGATATGACTTATCGTACTGTGTTGGCAGCTAATGTAAATTTGTCGATAACTTCTCCTGCTATTTATAGTACTGGGCTTTATGCAGGAGCCGGTGAAAAAATAACAATATTCTTGGATGATGATGTAAAGGGACTTACTGTACAAATAGGGCTTCAGTCACGGGATTTGTCTTCATTATCCGGAGTTAGCTATTTGGAGCGTGACCCGAAGATTGTGACTTCCATGCCTTTATTTCAAGGGAAAAATGAAATTCGCAATCCTTATGGCGGCTATATTTGGATTAAGCGTTCCGGTCAGGTAAGCAGTGGTGTTGTTCCTTTAAGAGTTCAGGGCGCTTATGCGGCACCTGATTATCTACAAGGAGAAACAGAAGCCTCTGAATGGATGGAGAAGATAAAAGCAACAACTGTGCCATGGATAGAATTGAGGGGAAAACAAATCGCTTTTTCAGTTCCGGTTCAGTATATAAAATTGAAAATTCAATCGGAAGGTCAGAATTACGTAATCCGTTTGGAACAAGCACTTAAATTGTGGAATGAATGGGTGTCATGTTATAATGAATTTTATGGTTTGGACGGTGTTGAGGATGCGACATTTCCGAAGCCGGATTTTCCAATCAGGGTGGTAATGGATGTACATTTGATTACAGAACGTTACTCATATTATAATGATACCAATATAGAGTTGTTCATGACGGAAGAGTTAATTGATATGATAGCGGATCCGGAACAAATTAAGGCTGGTGCATTAAATACATCTCATGTGATAGGGTGGATGTATTTGAAAATGTTTACTCAGACTTATTGGCCGGAAAATGCTCCGACATCATTTAAAGATATGTATCTTCTCATGCCTAATTTCTATTTTTTGTATAAAAACGGTTGGTGGAGTAACCATGAGAATCCTGCCGTTTGTTTTTATAAATTATTTGGAAGAGATAATGTAGTTATAAATAGGCATCAATACAATTTGGATGTTAATGAATTTGATAATTTGATTTCATGGGCCAAGGCGGATAGTTGTAAAGTTTACAGTGATGGAGCGGAGAGAGCCAGTAATTCGGGCAAAGAACATTGGCCGGCAGCATTGACTATTTATTCTGCTATATTGAGCTATAAACAGGAAGATACGGGTAAGGATGGTTGGAAGTATTTTGCTTATCTTAATCGTTTCTTGACGGATCAAGGCCAAAATGCGTCTTTATTTAACCGTTTGAATATGCAGGATGCCATGTTAACCTGTCTGACTTCTTATTTTGAACGTGATTTTACTCCGTTGTTTGACCGTTGGGGGATCGAAGTTTCAGATGATAAACGCATGGAGGCATTGAAATGTAAACCGATAGAGAAAAGCATTTGGGAGTATAATCCATTGAAAGATAATGAAATTTCGGATTTTGATGGAAAAGTGTTTTATACACGGTCGGGCAAAACTCCTTTCCGGCATTTGCGAACAGAATGGACAACGGTGGCATATTCAGGGGAAGAGGAGGATTTGAAGTCTTCCAATTACGGCTATTATTATAAAGACAAGGTTAAGAAATATGATACCCCTTACAATTTGTTCGATGGCAATAGAAGTACGTTATGGACATCTTATTCTGATCCTTATGAGGAATATACTGATGAAAATGGAGATGTATATTATCCGTTTAAGATAGATAAACTTTATTATAATGCCAAGACTCCAGAATTTCCTTATTCCATTGTAGTACAGCCTGGTGGACAGCCAATAGATTTGGATGGCGTGTATATGGCATTCGGGTTTACGGAAGTGGCAGGTATTTATAATAAAGATGTTAAGGACTATGATAAATTTGGATTTAGTCCTAAGCACCTTATTGTGGAGGTGACTCGTACTCCATTGGAATATAATGATGTTGACACATTATATACAAATATAGAAAATGTACAATGGGAAAAAGTTTTTGATTCTGACAATGATCCAAAAGGAACCGATGAACAACAGTTTTGGGCTGACCGTAGTAATTTATTTTATATTGAATTTGATAGAAAGTTAACCAATGTAACAGGAATCCGCTTGGTTATGGATAGAGACAGCCATGTTGCAAAAGATCGTCCGGTAAATTTTCCGGTAGAGGAGAAACCGAATCGTCCGGAATTTGCAAATAAATATTTGAACAGAATACAGAAGATCGCTGAGTTTGGTACATTTTATTTTAATGAATGAGAAATATGATACAAAAGATAATGACATGGAATTTTCTGGTAGTGGTATTACTGGGGAATATATTGATATCATGTACGAAATATGATACACCTGAAATAATAGAAGAGGAAGGGGGAACGTCAGGACGTTCATCTATCAAGAAATATGTTCTTTGGGTTAATTTAGAAGGTGCTGGGGGTGGAGAGCTGGCAAAGAATGCCTTTCCGGATGATGGAGTTGTAAAGGGACTGTTACCACGTAGTCGGTATGCATGGAGCGGCTTGGAGGCAGAGCATGTCGATGATACGTATCTCCCTACAGCAGAACATGCGATAGCCACTGCTTCTATGCTGACCGGAAATATCCCGATGCGCCATGGTATAGCAGATGGAACTTATCTGTCAGAACAAGTCTTTGATCCTACCTATGATGAGGCTATGAAAGAGTATCCTGGATTTTTTCAATATATCGTCGATTATGATAAATCGATGAAGACATTGGCGATAACTCCTTGGAAAACACAGAATGAAAAGTTGTTGGATAAGGCAAGCTCTACTGTAACTACGGTTTCGGACGAGGAGACTCTGAATACGGCCTTGCAAAAAATTAGTGATGAAGATAATCGTGTTATTTATCTTTCTTTCCGTAATGTACTTGATGCAGCTCAGAACGGAGGAGGATGGAACTCGGCCAATACTCAATATGCAGATGCTATGCGTCAGATGGACGATTATATAGGCCAATTATTGGAAGCTGTTAGGGTACGTCCTGACTATTACTATGAGGATTGGCTTATTATAATTACTTCCAACCATGGAGGAACCAGTGATGGAAAATATGGTGGAATGTCTGTTGAAGAAAGGAATATGTTCGGGATCTTTTATTATGAACATTTTTCTAAGTCACAAGAAATGAATCCGGGACTGATTGAGGATGTATTGTGTTTTGATAAATCCTTTCAGGGAGTAGTAATTGATTCTATAACACGAACACCTAATTTAGAGGGAATTGAAACTATGCGACAGATTTATTCACTAGATTCATTGAATAGTGAAATGACGGTAGAATTTATTATGGCAGCTCGTCCTTCTATTGGACGTAGTTATGTTCCCGGTGATCAAGACGGAAAAAAAATTCTTGAAAAACTGCGTTGGTATATGAAACTTGATCATACTTATGCGTCAGCATTTGGCAGTTTTTATGATAAAAGTGATGGAACAAGCAGTCAGCGTACTTCGGCATTTCTTAATCCGATGATTCATACTTTTACTACGACGGTAAAATTTTATAATTCAGAAGGATATATTTCTACGGATTGGGTAGATGAGTTTGAAGATGAATGGGGGAATAAAACAGAAGGATATTTTAAGAAGACTTCCAAACGTAAAGGAAAAGTTGCTGTATATAGTTATTATGACGGATTAAAAAAAACGACGAAAGAAACGGATACTGATTTAGATTGGAATAGTACTGGATTTATTGACAACAATAATTTAGTTATTAATGGTGGTATGAATAATTTATGCCGTTATATTCTCGAATTACGAATTTGGAATAAAGAACTATCAGCAAATGAAGTGAAACAATACAGTAATAAATTAAAGTTGTCTCCAAGTGATCCGATGTATAAACATCTGATAGGGTACTGGCAGTTTTATAAAGGAGAAGAAGGACAATATCTGAAGGATGACTCGATTGTAGTCAATCAGATTAAGCAGGTGAGAAAAAGAGTAAGAGTTGATGGTGAGGAAGTAGAACAGGAAATACCTACTGAAGGACTTCGCTTGCGGAAGACAGTTACCCCAGACAGTAAGTATTATACTCATATAGAAAAGGATGATGTGAGATATATGACGATGACAAATACATTATATCAAACAATGGAGACTGAAGGTCGAATGATGGAAAGTGTGTTGCCGGTGCCGACTATCCTCCAATGGTTGGATATCAGTTTCCCGTTGGAAACCACTCGTGAGTCAGGAGCAAATGCTTTTAAGACTTCTAAATTAGATGGCGTGGCTTATCCGTGGGATGCGGAAAGTAACAGGGCTGTATGGCGTGGAATGATTTTAGGAGATTACTCCGTCGATTTGGAATGGAGAGATTATGAAAAATAATGTAGTGTGATAATTCATACAACTATTTTTGAGTTTTAATTAAAATCATTCAACCCTCGATTTTCTTTTTATAGATCCCCAGTAAGAGGATATAAAGAGAAGGTCGAGGGTTGTACTCTTTTTGGTGAGGGGGGCACTGAAAATGATTTTTTTGTAAATATTTCAGATGATAATCTTGAAAATAGTATTCTTGGTTATGAAAAAAAACTGTTTTGTCCGATTTTAAAGCTGTTTTTAATGCTAATGTGTTGATAATTAATAGCTTGTTCTGTCCGTTGTCTTTTTATTGTTTTCCTTTGATTTGATAACAGGATTGTTTAAGTTTGCATATCTGCTAATGGAAAAGAAACCACTTTCAGATGAGTTAATCTATATATAAACTTAAATTCTAGCATTATGGAACAGTTTTGTGTCTTTCTTTGGCAATGGTGGAGAAATTATGGAAATCATATTAAGGTGCTGAAGATATTATATGTATTTGCTTTTATATCTTGTTTCTTTACATTATTGAATTCTTGTATATATAAAAATGAACTAGAAATAATGCAGATAGAGAGTGGAAAAAATATCAAATACAAGATTTGCAGCTAATCTGTCGATTACATTTGAGGATGGTTCTATATCCAAAACTCTTGAATTTAATGAATTCTCTGTAAAGTGGAATTTCACATTATATACTTGGGAAGATTATTATGAATTTTCTTATTTTGATTATTCTATAAGAGGTAAAAGGGAAGATAAATATAAATTATTTGTTTCAGATGACGGTATATTTATGAAAGAAAGTCTTCGTCCAAATGCGCATTATTATGAAGGAGTTATTCCTGTAAATTTTTATCGTCCAGGTGATTAGAACCTATGAAACCTATGAAACAGATGTATCTGAACTTTCTATTGTAATGGAATATCCTGATGAACGTGATATTCTGACTTCTTTTGTATATTATGATGATATGGAGAGTTGTTGGCAATCAACATTAAATGAGGGTTGTGAATATGGGTTTCCTATTTACTTGAAAGATGGAAAAATAGAAGCGGGAGAGCATGAACATGGAGATGTTTTGGAATGCCCTGATGAACCCGGAGAAATAGTGGTAACTACGGTTACTTATACATACGAAGATGAATCAGTGAATCCAGCCCAAGAGGGAGCACAGTATTTAATAGGTCTTTTTCATACTCATCCTCCAGTAACAGGTTGTGACGGTGAGGTTAAAAGAAAATTAGGACCTTCTTCGGAAGATAAAGAAGAAATAAAGAATTATGAAATTATAGTACCGGGTTTTGTATATGATTATAAAGATGATTCTTTTAACTATATATATGGTGGTCATGATAAATATTTGAATTCAAAAGTCTATACTTATGGTGTGGAAAAACGAAATTATGCTTTAGATACTTATTCGGGGGATTTTTTTGATTAATAAGACAAATTCAAATTACTTTTAAAATGAGAAAATTATGAAAACAAAGAAATTGAAACATTTATGTGTATTGTTATGCATATTATATGGAATTACAGATGCTTTCTCTCAACAGAATGAAGCGGGAATATTTCAGGAATTATCTGCGATTCGTAAAGAAATGCTTGAAGATCGTTTTGTACTGTCTGTAGATCAAGGAAGTGAAAAGTATTTACCTGTATTGGAGCGGAAACTGCAGCAAGTGAATGCTCTATTGGAGGGGAAAGATAGTGGAGATATCAATTTATCTGAGGAATGCAAAGACTTATTTGACTGGAAACGACGCTTGTCCAGTGATGTAGATAAGTTCAGATTTCTGATTAAACCTGAAATAAAGGAAGTGACAGATAGTCTCAAGCTTATCTCTCAAATGGAAAATAGGAAAGAGTCAAATAAGTTGACTTACGAGTTGCTTGATAATTTTGAGAAACGATTGAGAAAAGAAGTTCTTCAGCGTTATAAAGGAAAAAATTGGATTGAAATGCAAGCAGCTATGGATTCTGTTTCTAAAATATGCCGTGCTGTTGGGGCGGTTGGAGCCAAAAAAACGGTTTATCATGGTAGTGAGGTGGTGAGGTCTGGTTATTCTAATTGGTGAAAATATTTGCAATTGAGAAAGAACTTTAATCATTATAATAGTATATGAAGGCAAAGATTAGAATGCTTTTATGTATGTTTGTTGGCATATTCGGATATTGTATGCATTTGCTCAACCCTCTTTAGAAGAACAAAAAGTGAAAATAGAGCGTTGGAAAAGAGAGTTTAAATCTCTGGATAGACAGTATGTGCAAAATCATGTTTTGCATAATGGGGGCGGGCTTGTTGCTAAGCTCTCTAAAAAAAACATTCCCGTGAACTTGCCCGATGGAGAGCTTTGTATGAAAAAACGGCGGCAGATAGGAAATTGGCGAAAGCAGAGTGGTTAAGATTGAAAGCTATTATTGTGACCACTACAGATAGTGTGGAAAAGGAGAGATTGATGAGTTTAGAGCATGATTGGCTCTGCGTATACCAAACATTCAATGGTAATTGCCGTACTGCTCTAACTTTTATGGCAAGGTTAGATACTGATCGGATTTTAGTGGCAGATGAACAAACTCTCCGAATAGCCAAACGACTGAAAGCACAGGAAAAGATATTTTCTAAGGGGCAAGAGAAAAAGATGAAGGCTGTACAGGTTGAGATAAGAGATAAATACATGAACCCTTTATATCAGAAAATGGCTCTCGTACCGGATTCAGTTTCCGAAAGGGATGCTCAAATAGATTCGTTACACCTGATCCATAGAGCTTTGATGTATTATAAGAAAGCTTCTTTGCCTGATGACTAAAGTTAATCCATAGAGATACAGTAAAATATAACTGCCCTTCACTTTTTCTCTGCTACTCCTTATAGATGGGTGAGAACGGGTGAAGAGTGGGTAGCATATAATGAAATATTATGGATGGGGTCTGCCATTATCCCCATTCTGTTGATTTATTTGTTTACGGTGTTTGTGCGTTTCTTTTTTGTTCCAAACGAACTGAAGCTATAGGCGAGGTGTGCCATAAAATAGATGGTAGATGTATTTGTTTCACTGTCAGTAATCGTATTTTCTGAAATACTTCTCCTGAAATCTTCATTCTGACGCAGGATATCGTAAAAATTAAGGCGGACGGTCATTCTCTTCTTTTTCAATAACTGCTTGGAGATTTGGGCATCCCATGTGGTTCGCGTATAATCGCTTTTACCCCCATATCCCCGTCTGACTCGGCTATCTACTTCGGTTGACAGTTTAATGTTCCAGGGAAGATTGAAGTTCGCATTACCGCCTATTTCATAATCAAACGTCTCTCTTCGCTTGTCGCTGTTGATGGAATGTGTTGATTTACCATACCTGACGCTTGTGGAGATTCCGAAATCATAGATTTTCGTGCGATAATTCATCTTCAGTCGTTCGGACAATCGCAGGTTGGTAGTGTTGCTCCTGACTGCCGATTTCTTTTTATCTACCACGGTGTATCCGATGGTATTGCTGTACGAATGGGTCAGGAAGGAGCTGACTCTAAAATTCTTCTTTTTTCCAAAAGATGAAGTGAGGGTGACCGAACCGTTCAGTCTCCAGTTCCCGTTTACATTGACAGGCAATGTGGTGCGCACACCGGTCATTTCATCGTAAGTGACTATTCTTGTAATGCTGTTCAACGTATTGCTGTAGGTAAGTCCGATGTTCAGACTAGTGAAATGTGCGGGCAAGTAGGTTCTGAAAGTCGTCATAATCGAGTTGTTGAATGTTGATTTCAGGTCAGGGTTACCGGTTCGGATATTTAAGGGGTCCGAAATATCTTTTACCGGTTGTAGATCGTTGATACTAGGCTGCACACTTCTTCCGCGATAATTGACATTCAACGTTGTCTGCTTCGTGAAGTTATATCTGAATGTGACATTCGGAGCATAGTTCAGTACATTTCTTGACTGACGTTTGATGGTACTGTCCTGCACATAGCTTCTGTTGTCCGTTTGTTGCGCTTCCAGGTTGATGCCAACCAGATAGAAATAACTGGGGCGGACAGTCCGGAAAGAAATCCCGGCGGTGTGAATGGAATTAATATTCTCATAACAGTTGCTATGCGCAGTGTCCGGGTATTGATAATAGTCGTTGTTCAGCTCATCCCAATTGTACGCATACCTTTCAGAACGGCTGGTGTTATTCCTGTAGCTGTATTTTATCTCCAGAAAACGGTTGGTGAATACAGGCTCCAGATAAGAGAGTTGCACGCGATACCTGTGGCTGTTGTTTGCCCCGTCTATCCATTGATTCTGTACCTTGGCACTGTCGCCGTACTTAAAGTAAGAAGTGCGGGAAACGGAGTTGCGGTCTGAATGATTATTCGTCAAGTCGTAATCGACAATCAACGTGAAATTCCGGCCTTTCCTGGCAAACTGTCGGTTGACCGTCAACGTACCATTTGTGGAGAAGTCCTTCGCTTTTTGTCCGTCAGAGGCTTCTTTCCGGTTGATGGGTGCGTGTCCGTCATCCTGCGTTTCCGACCCGCTTTCCGAGCTGCTATGATTGTTTGAATAGCTGACGGAAGGACGGAAAATAAGGCTTGTCCGGCTATTGACTTTCCAGTCCAGACGGAGCGAGGTGGAAAAACGGTTTGTTCCGCTATCGGAATTGCTGTTTTGCTGCGAGAATTGCGAAGTAGAGTTGTCCATAAACTCTTCCGTGCTTCTCCTGCTCCATGTATGAAGTTCATTTCTCTGATAATCGACGCCACCACCATATTTTATTTTCTTACTGGTGTGCGAATAATTGACGCCGGTTCGTTTGACCGCTTGGATGCCATTGTCATTCATATTGGCAGTAGCCGAAACATTGTCGGCCTTATTGAAGCGGTTGATGTTGGCTCTTCCCTCGTAGCGGTCGTCATTGCCATATCCTCCTTCGAAGTTTCCGTTCCATCCTTTTTTCATTCCGGGCTTGATGACGAGGTCGAGCACTATACTTCCGTCTCCGTCATCAATACCTGTCAGGGCCGCCATATCGGTCTGCCGTTTGTAAGTCTTGAGTCCTTCTACTATTTCGGCAGGTAAATCCTTCAGAGCATTGATGTTATTCATGAAAAATTCTTCACCATCCATGATTATTTTGGTGATTGTCTGTCCGTTGATTGTCAGTTTCCCCTCTTCATCTATATCTGCTCCGGGAAGTTGCTTCACCAGTTCTTCCAGCATCGAACCTTCAGGTACGGGGAAAGCGGAGGCATTGTAAATTGTGGTGTCACCGGAGATGACGACAGGTGGTGCCTGTGCCGTGACCAGTGTTTCATCCAGCACGATGACGTCCGGACGAAGGCGTATCTCTCCCACATGAACGTCGGACGAGTGGGAAGGTTTAACCTTACGATATTCCGGCATTAGTCCGGTATATGACACCTTCAATAAATAAGATCCGGTGACCACTGAAATGGTGAATTTTCCGGCAGCATTGCTGACTGTTCCTTTCATATAGATACTATCAGGAAGGGAATATAGCCGGATAGTGGCATTTTCAACCGGATGGTGGGTGTCTTCATCCATCACGATTCCGTCAATGAGAATCGGCTTTGACTGTGCCCATAACGGAGCATATCCCGTATACAGGATAAGGCAGGTCAATAATATATGGAGAAAACCTTTCATGGCATTTGCTGGTCATTTACTGTTACGTAAACACTTATTTCTTTTTCTTTTCTGTTTCGAATATCCTCAAAGGGGGAATCTCCTCCAAACGGAGCGATTGTTTTTCATTTTTGGCGTAATAAATGTATTCAATGTGCTTAGGAACACGTAGAAACCTCTCTCTTGTCTTTTCGCTTTTCCGGATAGATAAACTGGCGGAAGATTCATAGGTGATCAATATCAATGAATTCCCCCTGCATATCCCTTTCACATGTGTCAAATACATGTTTTGGGGATTTTGGGTTTCTATATTTAGTAATCTGGTCTTGGGGTCGTAACGTAAAGACACGCTGTAATTGTTCTTATATGATTTGCCGCTGAACGTTATTGCTATAAAGGCTACACAGAGGAAAACGATCAGTGCGATAAGAGCAGTTTTCTTTTTTATATTCTTCATCATATCCATATTTTTCATGATTTACTGGATTTTACTAATATTCTATGTAATATAGTCTAATCGCATTAGAACGGTCAATAGGCTGCAATTCATCCAGACGTTTCACTTTGTTCCTGTATTTCACATATTCAATTCCATCAGGAACGCGTACAAAACGTTCCCAAGTCTGCTCACTATTTCTAGAAACTAAATAAGCAAACTCCTGATAGATATCTAGCTTCAATGTATCATCTAGTTGAGTCGTTTCTACGCGAATGACAAACATCGGTAAATGTTCAAGAGGACTGACACGTAATAGTTTCATTTCGGGTGTGTAACATATGTCCATGCGAAAAGGCAGATTCTTGTAAGGTTTACCTATCACGAACAATAGTATAATAAATAATGCCGCGAACACGGACAGGGTAATGAGACAACCTTTGTTTTTCATGGGTAACTTTTTTGTGAATAACTTGTTTCTTTTGTTTGCAAAGGAAGCTGTTTTATGGATATAGCTCAAATCACGGACGTATACAAATGCGATGATTAGCGTATACAAATGGTGTTACGGTAAGAAAAATGTTCAAAAATCATTCAGTAGTTTGAATATGAATCAAAATGCTGCCTCTATTAAAATATTACAAATAAAGGCTATTGATGTAATCCGTGAAAGAATTGCACTCTACATTCATCTTCTTTTTTAATCGACCGCGTCTTACTCGAAATGAAGACATTTTAATATTTAGAAATTCTGCAATTTCAGCATGGTCTTTCTTAGTACGCAATAGAAAGATGATATGAAAATCGTCTTCCGTTAAAGAAGAATAGTTACTACGTAATTTTTCAGCGAAATGGTTTTGTGTCTTATTTATCCAATTTTCCAACTCGCTCCAATTTCCATTTCCCGCCATTTGAAACGCTTCTTCAAAATTGGTGTTTTCTGAAGCGCTGTTTTTTTTCAAGTATACTTCTGTTTGCGTTTGCTTTTCTATCTGCTGTATCTTATTCTTATCACTGCTCTTAGACTTTGATTCTCCTTTGAAATACTTAGTCCATAGTAATAATAAAATTAATAGCATCATTGACGTTATTACCACGATTTCGGATTGAGCGTATATGATGACCAAAAGGAGAATACAGAATGCAATTAATATAACTACCACCATAATGATTACCAAAGAATTATCACATTTTTATATTGTAGATTTATCCTTCACCTTTTCTCCGTATCCCTCGCCCAGAAGGGGAAAGCGAGTGAAGGGGGAGAGGTTCACCCTTTCTTTCACTCGAACAGCTTAGCAGGATTGATACTTAGAAAATCTTCTACTTTCATGCCTCCCTCTCCAACCACTATTGTTGCGTATGGGTGATACATTTTTCTGATTTCTTCGAGCCCTGCATTGTAGGTTTCGCTATTGCTTTTTACTTCAATCGCTACTATACGGCTTTTCTTTTTCAGTATATAATCTACCTCTTTATCTTTTTCCCGCCAGTAAAAAACATCATAGTCACCGATGAAAGCATTGGAAATAATATGTGCACCAATGGCAGATTCAAAAATCCGTCCCCATTCTTTCCTGTTCAAGATGGCTTCTTTGTATGTTAAGTCGCTATACACTGTTTTCAGTGCATTATTGTATACTTGGAATTTGGGGGCACTTGCTCTTTGGCGTGATTTGTCCATAGCGAATTTTTGCAGTCCGGTAAGTAGCCCGCTATCACCTAATAAATTCAGATAACCGGCTAGCGTGGTCGTATTTCCCGCATCTTGCAGTGAGCCGATCATCTTTGTCAGAGATACGATTTCTCCTGAATAGGACGCCCCCAGTTCAAATGTCTGTCGCAATAAGGCGGGTTTTCCAATGGGAGAATCATATAAGATATCCTTGTTGATAGTAGCGTCAATAATTGCTCCGTTGATGTATTGACTCCATCGCTCTTCGTCCCCAATCAGAAAAGCGGCACCGGGATAGCCACCGAAATAAACGTATTGCTCCAAAGAGATTCCGAATGCGTCACGCATTTCCGGATAAGACCAGTGCGTCATTCTGATTTCTTCGAAACGCCCCATCATGGAGTCCGATAATCCTTTCTCTAACAAAACACGTGAAGAACCGAGAAGAACTACTTTTATATTGATATCATTGAAGGTGTCCGCATCCCATTCTTTCTTGACTACTTCACTCCAATTTTTTATTTTCTGGACTTCATCGATGACTAGAATAAATTCAGGTTTGTTTTCTACCCTCATTTGTATTCTTGCCGTATTCCAACAGTCTGAAATCCACCCTGTTTGTGTCGCAGGGACATTGTCGGCAGAATAAAGTTGGAACGGCAGTCCCAAGTCTTTAAGAACCTGCTTCACAACCGTTGTCTTTCCGACTTGCCGAGGACCTAATACCACTTGCAAAAAATGCCGAGGTTCTTTTAACCTTTTTATAATCGTTTGATATTGAGCTCTTTTATACATCTCGTTCTGATTTACTCAATGCATTGAGTTATTTTACTCAATGTATTGTTGGTTTTTACTCAATGGCATCTACAAATATAAATAATTTATTGTTTTGTATTGCCTTTATATTCTTATTCTTTGTATTTCACGGCTACCGAAACCCTGTAATTGCCCGGAACGGGTGTATAAATAGGTTGGTGGGTAGTCCCTTTGTTTTGCAACTTCTTTTCTGCAATTAGTCTTTTAATATGGCGGTATGCAGTAATTTGTGTCATTCCGCAGAGGTACTGGAAGTCTTTTCGGGTGATGATCTGGTTTTCCGCAAAATACTTTGTCAATTCCATATCTATCTCTACTTCGGAAAGTCCGGCAGAATGCGGCCTGTACTTCGAACGGTGGAATTCCATATCGGAAAGTTCGGCTTTCAGTTTCTTATCTGCTTTGAATTTGATTGCTTTCAGTTTTACTTTATGCACTCGCTTGTCTTTAGGATCCCGTATTTCTTCTTCGCAGGAAAGAGTTACTTGTAGATACCCCAATCCGTCGATATGCACCTTTTTCCCTTCTTTAAGGCATTGTGCCACTTCGTATTTCAGTTCTTCCAAAGTTGCTGTCACATCCGACGGGCTTAATGAACAGCGATCGTGAATGCGGTAAACCAATTTTTTCGTATTTACTGTTTCATAACTAATCGGACGCGCATGATATCTTACCTTGTTTTTCTTCTCCTTCGGCATCGGAGTCTTATATAGCTCAAATTGTACTGCCATAGTCTTTCTTTTTCTTTAGATGTTTGTAGATTATCTTCCTGATATTCCTAAATTATCTTCTTGATATTTATTACTTATCATTGCTGTGATAAGTACTTATCATTAATATGATATATGCATGTCATTACTGTGATAAGATATTATCATTATTGTGATAAACTATAAATGTCCGCACCAAAGATAAGGTTTAATTAGGAGATAAACAAGAAACAATAAGGTAAAACGCCAAGTTCATTTTTATAAAAATGAAGGGATTAAAAAGTTGTAAATCCCATATTTCGGATATTATATTCGCATCCATTAAATACTAAAAACGAAATTTTATGGATAAGAAAAGTGTGTTGTTTTCATTATGGCAGAAGTTTGTAAACCGCTTTTATAAAAGCGGAGAGTGTGAAGGATTACTGGAAGACGCATCAAAGCCTTCGGTTAGTTATTATGAAGAGCCTAAAGAGAGAAAGGGGCTCAAAGAGAGGGATTCGCTTTCTAAAACGAAACAGTTGGCTGAAAGTGTAGACCTTTTCTTGAAATCTCATTATGATTTCCGTTATAATGTTCTGACAGAAGAAACAGAGTTTCGTTTGTTGGAACAGATGAACGAGGGATTTCAGCCTGTCAATCAACGTGTGTTGAATACGATCTGCCTGGAAGCGCATGAGGCCGGTATTGCATGCTGGGATCGTGATTTGTCGCGTTGCATTTATTCCACCCGCATAGCAGAATATCATCCTTTCAGGCTGTATCTGGATGAATTGCCGGAGTGGGATGGGATAGACCGTGTGTCTGCATTGGCACGGCGGGTTTCGGAAAACTCGTTGTGGGAAAAAGGATTCCGCATTTGGATGTTGGGGATGACGGCACAATGGATGGGAGTAATGGGCGACCATGCGAATAGTGTAGCTCCCTTGCTCATCAGTACGGAACAAGGATATTTTAAATCTACTTTTTGTAAGTCTTTACTTCCCCCTGTGCTTCGGCGTTATTATATGGATAAGGTGGATTTGACAAGTCAGGGAAATGTGGAACGTAGACTGGCAGAGATGGGGCTTCTTAATTTGGATGAATTTGACAAGTTTTCTCCTGCAAAAATGCCTTTGTTGAAGAATCTGATGCAGATGGCTTCATTGAGCTTGTGCAAAGCTTATCAGAAGAATTATCGCGTCTTACCGCGAATCGCTTCTTTTATCGGCACGTCTAACAGGAAAGATTTGCTCACTGATCCAACTGGTAGCCGCAGGTTTATTTGTGTGGAAGTAGAGCGCCCTATTGATTGTGAAGCAATTGAACATGAACAACTTTATGCACAATTGAAAACGGCAATCCTGTCCGGTCAACGTTATTGGTTTACGAAAGAAGAAGAACAGGAATTGCAAAAGAGTAATCTGTCGTTTTACCGTCAGGGACCAGTGGAAGATGTGTTGCGTGCTTGTTATCGGTCGGCAGAAAAAGGAGAGGAGAGTGAACTTCTTTCAGCGGCTGATATATTTCAGTGTCTAAAAAAGAAAAATCCTGCGGCTATGCGTGGTGCAAATCCGGCAAGTTTGGCGCAAATATTGGTAGCTGTGGGGATAGAACGTAAGCATACTAAGTTTGGAAATGTGTATCGGGTAATATCGGTTTGAGGTAAGCGTCTCCGCGATTCTATATAGTGTATTAAAATAAAA
>ULQA01002383.1_pt1 | contig 100805 bp, 99 predicted proteins | sample 1954001 | NCBI WGS metagenome assembly ULQA01 (sample SAMEA4835643, study PRJEB28245) | human gut metagenome | biome: gut microbiome; material: fecal sample | place: Denmark | collected 2008 | reverse complement strand
TACCATAAAAGGCTAATCTTGCACCGAGCCTCGTCCAGGAAGTCGAGGATGCAGTAGCAGCATAAGCCAAGAAGACCCCGCATGGAGAACCATGATCCGAATGACCCGACCGTAGAAAGATTCTATTTCCTGTTGGATTAAACCAGCTATAATCGGAATAGTAAGTAGTCTCAGATCCACCATGTGCTGTAGGAACTACATCACCATATTTGCCTTGAGCTATGGCTTTAGTCCATCCAGAATATGATGTTGTTGCAGCTGGATTAGGTTCATATCCTACAACTCTGATATTAGTAGCACCTGCTGCTTCAAGATCTGCTACATCCTTATCTGGGAATGAGCCTCCATCATATACAACGTATTTACCTTTTAAAATGTTTATTCCTTGTACAAACTCCCACTTACTGTAATAGCAGTCTTCAAGTCCTAAGAAGTTAGTTGAGTAATATCCTGTATCTTCTACAACTGCAGCTTTACCGTCTTTATTACCAAGAGCTATTGTCCCACCAGTCTTACCGTAGTCATATCTCTTAGTACCTCCTGAACAAGGAATAGCACTATTATTTGTACTAATGTTAGTAGTCTTATAGTAAGCACAAAACATTCTTGCTATAGTAGCATGAGATCTATAATCACCAATACCCCATAAAGATCCATGTGTTTTAGCTGCTGTAACAAACTCAGCCATTGTTTTTGAAGCTGCACTTGTCTGTGAAGCTGTACTTATCAACATACCTTCTATGTTTATCGATCCTTCAAATGAAGCTAATAACATTTCAGGTTCTTCAATGTAATTACTATCTATTTGCTGTTCAGATATATAGGTTCTCCAAATGCCAGGGCTTCTCTCTATAGTTTTGTGATAGTATTTTGGAAAATAAACCATTCTATTTTGATGGTTGTTCATAATTGTAATGTTTGTACTATCTGGCCATTTAGAACTATCCTCTTCATTACAATAACTAATTAATGCAGCATCATCACCACTAGGCATAGCGATGCATCTCTTAAACTTACTTCTTAATGATTCAATTACATTTCTATTACCACCTGTTGCACATGTAGTAGATGAAGCATTTTCATTGTTTTCATACCAGTATGCTAGAGTATCTTCTAGATTAGAAGTATCTACTAATGTTTTATAATACCAGGTTCCATTATAAGAACCAAATAATATGGAGCTTTTATTAATTAAGTTTACTTGACCTGAACAATATTTTGGTAATCCTGTTGCGTTATCTTTTCCATCATTAGCATAAAGATTCAAAACACACCACCCCGAGACAGCAGGAGTAATCTCTCCTTGTAGCAATACATGGGAAGTTTCATCCGTATAATTGTTTATTGCCCATTTACATAATGCAATCAAAAAATCCTCTGTCGGATAGCCAACTGTCTCATAATCTGATCTTAATAAACCCTGACTTATTAAATCAGTTATTTTTGGAAGATTAATATATAATGCAAGATCACCATTTTTATATCCAGCATGATAACCATCTAGCAAATCAGCATCCAAACCACTACCTGAACCATCATTACCAGCATGCCATACTTTATTTCCTTTATAGGTTATAGAACTATTTGATACTGTTAAAGATGAATTTAAATCAAATGGGCTATCACCCCATCCGACATATGATCGATAGTTTTCAGAACTAGGATTGCTTACACATCCTCCAATACCACCGATTCTAGTTGATCCATCATTTGTATAAAAGTGCATGCCAGGGGCATGACCAGAACCTATTGATTTTACAGGAATCTTAATAACATTATCTATGTTGGTTTTAAATTGAACACCTCCAGCAACATCCAATATTCTTTCTGGAGCAGAAGTACCTATACCTACTTTACCATCAGTTGTTATTCTTACTCTTTCAGATAGTCCAACAGTACGAACAATAACATTATTACCAGCAATATATGTATTATAACCTTTATTTGCAGTGTAATATCCAAAATGGAGATCATTTGTTGCATTAAAATTCAATACACCTAAACCTTCACCTTCAGTGTCTTTAACTGTTACACCTCTATTATTGTCAAGATTCAATACACCAGACATTGCGATATTACCAACTCCTGTCATATTACCACTAACATTTGCACTACCATCAAATGCTTGCCCCCATATAGTTCTAGCAGTGGCTAATTTAGTAGCAGTTGCAATATTATCAGAAGCAGTTAATGAAGCATCAAGTTTAGTCTTATCAGCAGCAGACATTACACCCGCAGTAGTAGTAGTGGCTTTGTTGATTACTACTGTATCAGTACTTGCAGAACCATTCACTGGATTCTTCTTAGATAAAGTAATAGTAGCTGCATTAGCATCTGTAACAGCACCAGTACCACCAGTAACATAATCAGTTAAGTTTGTTACTTTAGTTTTATCTGCATTCGTATAATCATTTGTTGAAAGACCTTTACCTTCTTCTTTCTGTACAAATCGTGCATCTGCTTGTGCTTGGCTATAACCATCAAATGTGAAATCATAGTTTTCACTAGGATCTAACCACATGATTTCTTCCTCAGTAGGTTCAGTATCTGAGATCTTAATATCCTCTGGAATAGTTACATTCTTATTAACAACATTAAGTTCTACTCTTTTAGTAATAGTCTCAATCTTATTAACTTGTGCACCTGCTTCAATACCTTGTAACTTTGCAAAATCTTCTTTGGACATCAAACCATTAGCTGTCAATGATGCTAATTCAGCAGTACCACCTAATGCATCCCAACCTTCACTTGTCCATGCATAGTTAGTATCATTCTTACGAACATTCCACACATCACCAATAACATTACCTTCAGTAGGCAAATCTTCAATCGTATCTACAGATCCTTTGAAAATATATACAGAAGTAAACTTACTGTCTACTTGGGATTTGTTATAGTAATTGTTAGCAAGGTCATCTGCTACTACTTTTATGTTAGCATCAGTTTGATCCTTAGTATAGTACCTAGTATCATGAGTATGAGTAGTTACTTCACCTATTAATACAGCTTCAATGGCTGCTTTACTAAGTTCAGCATCTTTACCGGGTTCTCCTTGAGGTCCTTGGAATCTACCCATATTAACCCATTCAGTACCATTCCAAAAGTATAAGTCTGTACCAACAATATAAGAATCACTAAGTTGTGGATCTACTATAGTATCTAAATCTTCTGGACTATTAAGACTACCTTTCAAGAGAATACCTGAAGATGGCCAACCTGTGTTTACATACACATCATTGACTTCATCCCAAAGATACCAATATCCATCCTCTCCTACTTTGGGTGGATTGTCTGCATATTCTTTGGCCCTTGCTGCTTGAGTGTTGGCATTGTTAGCAGCAGTAGTAGCATTTGTAGTAGCCTGTTGTGCAGCTGTTTTAGCCTCATTTACGGCAGTTATAGCATCAGCTGTATTCTTTTCCCTTGCAGCCTCTTGAGTCTCTCTAATCGCTTCATTTGCCTGTCTAGTGGCTTCATTTGCCATCCTTTCCTGTTCTGCTGTATCACGAGTAGTTTCAGCTGCTATTCTAGCATCTTCATTATCTACACGTTCTGTTTCAGCTGCAACTCTTCCTTCTTCAGAACTGATTCTTTTTGTTTCTTCCTCAATCCTTTTCTGCTCATTTGTGTTACGTTCAGCTTCAGCAGAAGCTCTTAATGTCTCTGCACTAGCTCTAGAACTTTCAGCAGATACACGATTAGCTTCATTAGTCTTACGAATCTCCTCCTCAGACTTTCTAGAGTTCTCTGCAGCAATACGCTCATTCTCAGCAGTTACCCTTTTAGTCTCTTCTGCTTTCCTACTATCTTCATTGGAGATACGTGTATTTTCATTGCTTACTCTGGTATTCTCAGCATTAACTCTACCTTGTTCTGCAGTAACACGTAATGCTTCTGCTTCCTTAACAGCTTGTTCAGTAGCTTCTACTTGAGCTTTAGCTTCTAATGCTTCTGCTGCTGCATCTAATGCAGGTTGTTTTAATGATTGAACCCACTCTTCTTCAGTACCTACGAAACCATGTTTTACTGCAACTTCATATGCTGACCAACCTTGAATACCTTGCATACCAGATAAGTCAACAATGAACTTCCAACCTTCTTGAGTCTTTAAGTAAACCTTAGCATCATCAGGATCTTCTACATCATTAGTATTAATAAGTACATACTCACCTAACTTTACATCTGCAGTACCCCAATCAGCTTCCATTGCTTCAACTGAAGGATATTCCTTCTTGTAAGTGAAAGCATCACCAATAGCAGCTATACCAGTATTAACATATTGTTTAGTATCATAGTCATAGATCCACCAATCACCATCTACGATCTTTGGTGGATTACTAGCAATCTCTTCAGCTTTATCAGTAGCAGCTATTGCATCGTCAACTATACCTTCAATTTCTTCTACAGCTTGGTTAGCTTTATCTGCAGCTTCATTTGCTTTGTTAGCTGCTTCTAGTGCAGCAACAGCAGCATCTTCAGATGCTTTACTTAAGCTATCAATCCAATCTTGTTCACTACCTTTAAAACCTAATTTAACTGCAATATCGTAAGCACTAAGACCACGAGCTTCTATACCTGTATCTACATATACTTTGTTGATAGGATCATAAGTAAACCAATGATCATTCTCACCTATATATGGAGTCTCTGCAGTAGCTTTTACTCCAGTATCTCTATTGTCTACCCACCAGTTGCCATTAGAACCAATAAATGGTGGTACATAGTCATCTTTACTTACATCAAAGAGTACAATCCATTTTTCTATATCGTGATTGTAAACTTTAATTATTCTACCTTTTGAATCTGCTCCCAAGTCAACCCAGTACCCAACCTGATCTGGATTGGGTACGGTTATACTTGCGAACCATTCATAATATACATTATTCTTAATCATATTAAACTATATATGGATTTTCCTCTTTTATTGTTTGTATCGCTTCTAACCACTTGTTATAGTACTCAGTAGCTTTCTCATCATTACCTAATGCTGTATTTTTTACATACCCCATATAAAGAGGGTCTGCAACACTTTTATAATCCTTTTCTCTATTTTTCTCTATCTCGATATTTTTATTAATTTTTATATCTTCTATTTCTTCCTGAGTAAGAGGAAGCATATAAAAAAGATGATATAAATCATAATCTTTATGAGAATTATAGAATTCAATTTGTTCTAATGATGCTGGCATCATTTTACCTTCTAGGATATCATCATAACTAGCTGCAATATTTTCAGGAAGAATACTTTCATACCATTCTTTTGTACCTATTGTCATTCCTCCTGCAAAAAATACATAATATTGTTCGTTTTCCATAATAAGTGTTTTATTGATAAGCTAAAAATATAATATCTACTGCATCATTTCCTTTCAACCCAGGTCTATGACTTTTATTATCTGTGTCTATAAATACAATATCGCAAGAATTTGAAGATCTACTAGTTACTCCTGTAGAACCAACAAAAGCACCAACAGTAGATCTTTTACTGCCTATAGCATATGCTATATAATTAGTATTTCCAATGTTATGGTTTACTCGTATAGTACCCTCGTTTACATTTGAAATACTAGATACTTTTTTTCCACCAACTGTATACACGTTTTGTATTGATGAATTAGTACCACTATAATAGCAAATACAAACAACGCCAGGGCCAAACCAAGAACCACGATAGGCTTCATCTACTGTAATTTTTTTACAAGATAGAGTACCTGTTATAGTAGCATTATTTGCTATCATAGAGCCATCTTGATAGACTCTAAAAGGAGCCCAAAATCTATTTCCTTGTGAAGTACCATCATCAAATGGTTTACCTGCCCATATTCGTACTTCTCCACTACTATTTCCATAACCTGAAATACCTGCAGTAGCTCTACCATTTCCATCTAATGGACCTAAAGTAATAATGCCACTTTTGTACATGTTTATTTTACCTTTATTGTAACGAGTTACATTACCAATGTTTGTAATATCTTGTAATAGATCTTCATCTCCAATAGCTATTACTTGTGCACTAGCATTTGCATCATTACCGGGATCTAGTACAACACATTTATTCGCAGAATAAATAATACCAGTAGGATCAAAATTCCAACCTGCTATATTAGCTGTTTGTGCTAATAATAATCCTGTTGCAACCATTTCAAAAGAAGACATTACTTGAAAACCACTAATACTACTAGTATGACCCTTACTCTTTACAATGTAGTATTGACCGTTGTGTTTAACAACATCCCTTCTATCATCTGTCCAGTAATAAGTTTTACTACTACTAAAATCTCCTCTAAACACTAATGCTGGTCCTGCTGGTCCAGTAGCTCCAGTAGCTCCAGTAGCACCCTGTGCATATCTACCTTTCACGTATTGCTGTGAAGCGTCATCATAATAATACCAATAACCATCGCTACCTATATATGGTGAATAACTATCCTGACCATTAACTCCATCTTTACCGGAGAATTTAACTGGTTCTGTCCATCTATAAGATGTATTTGGTATTAGATCTATAGAATTAGTATTTGGATTATAAGTACCTTTACTTGACCAAGTAGTATAGCTACTTAGATAATGTGCATCTAATGACCAGTTGTATGCGCCTGTTGCAGTAGGTAATGTGGTAAACGTTGGCCTAGAAGGTGTACTATTACTACAGATATAAATAGTAACTTCTTGTTTACCGTTTTGACCAGTAATTCCCTGTTTACTCTTGGATATTACAAAATCTACTGTGTCTACTTTTGTATTTGATCCTTTTACAGTTGTATAAAAATCTATTTTATATACTAAAGCATCTGAAGTAAACGCAGAAAGTTTATCTGTAGGATAGCTTAATTCTTTTGTACTACTATTATAATTTAAAGATGGACCTGTTCCATAGTAAGGGGTTCCATAACCTTGCAATGTATAATTGGTTACTTCCTCATTACCATATCTTAATTTACTAGTTGTAGTTGCTACTCTAGCGGCATCAGCAGTGAAGTTACCGTTCTCATCAGTTACAATAGAACAGTTTTCATTTTGTAACGAACCACGATAAACATTTTCTCCATCTCTTACTTTGTTAATAGTTATGAAATCATAAAATTCGTTACCAACTGAATCTGTAACTACACACTTGAAAGTGACTTCATCAGCAATGTTCATCCATGCAGAGTTATATTGTACTCGTAATGTTGGACCTACTTCGTTCTGAATTAAATTCCAACTGTATTTACCAGCTTCACTATAATACCACTTATAAGTTGCACCATTAACATTTGTAGTAGATGTTGAAATATCTATATAAGTTGGATTTGGTACAGTTTCACCACTCTTGTAATGAAAATATTGTTCGCCAGTCATTGTCATATACATAGCATCTTCACCATTGAACCCATTTTCACCATCTTTTGTAGTACCTATATACCATACTTTATCGATAGCGTATCCATCTTCCAAAGTAACACCAATGGTTATTTCTGCAGTGGTAGAGTTTAAAGTATCTAAATACACCCTATTAGATGCTAAATCGACATGAGCTGTAGCAGTTCCTTTTACAGACTTAATTGTCATATTTTTGATACTTATTGCATTTATACCATGATATGCCATAACATCTGTATATATCTCACTTATTACTATTTTTGGATTACCAGATTCGTCATAAGGAATCACGGCGGTACCATTACTTAAGTCTACATAATAAGCATCTGCCCCTTCAGCGCCATTAAACAATTTCGCAAGCTGTACATCATCATAATACTCACCACCATCTGAATTAGTTACTGTACATCTTAATGATAATGTCCTTTGACCCTTATTTAATGAAGTGTAAAATACCTCTAATGAACTATAAGTTCCCATAGTTACTCCGGTATCTAATCTTGTCCATTTAAAAGATGGATTAGTCATACCATGCACATTTGCCATGAGACTTATAGTAGATGGAGTTGGTGTTCCACTATCGTCAGGTGTTTCATATAAGAATAGTCTGTCACCAGTAATTTCTACCCATTTAGCAACATCATCACTTGGAGTACCTGCTTCACCTTTTGATACTTGTTTCTGCCAATCATCTTCTTCATCTTTTGGTTCTGCTGTAGTGCCATCTGGTTTCATGCAAATCCATAAACTACCATTATGACTTACTTGATCGTAATAATAGTAAGTATTACCAGAAACCCAAAGGCCTTTATATACAGGTACTCTAACGATTCCTGTATTAGAAGTTTGATAAATTGTACCTACAAATTTAGTTTGTTCTCCACCAATTACAACTCTTTCCCTTACTACACCAGCTACAGGATCATCTGCCAGAGTAAACTCGTCAATACCTTTGTAGAATGTCAATCTAGGAGCATTCATACCTTTAGCACTAATATAGATCGCATTACGACGCTCATCCATTTGTAAGTTATAATCTGGATCAGCTTCATACATGTGCCCTAACTGAAGTATAGTATCTCCTTCTCCTGGCTCTGAGCTATTTGGTTCACATACATCCTTTGATAATACAATATAATCTCTTCCAACTTCATTAACTTTACGCCAATATCTTTTAACATTTTTACCATCAAACTGTTGGCATATTGCCATATCGTTAACTACAAATTCATTGTACTTAGTTCCATCTTCTGTATCAAAATAGCATTTGTATCCATCAGCAAGTGTTTCTACTTTAGTACATTTCATGTCTCCTAAAGTAACTAACAAATCTCCTCCGACAGCCTTTATCTCATTTACTGTAAGTTCATTAACTGTCATGTTACCTCTTACAAATAAATTATCAAGCTCTAAATTCCATTTAGTTCCAAAAGGATACAAACTAGCGCCTTGTCCATCCCAACCAGATCTAAATATTGTTCCACCCTGTAAACCATTTTTAAAGTCTATTCTACCTTCTGCAGTATCCCCATATTTATTTAAAAAGGTCTTTTCAGTTTTTAAAGAAGTATACAATGTACCATCAGAAGGTTGAGTTGTTTCTGTTGATTTAATTACAGGTAAAGAACCAGAACTGCTAGCTACTGCTTCTACTTGATTTTCAAGTTTAGACAATGCTTGATTTAACGTATCAGATGTAGCTAATGGAGATGCATCGTTTGCTTTATAATAACCAGATAAAGGAAATATTGTAGCAGTACTTTGGGTATGATATCCTGGAGCAGATCCACTACCACCCCCATTTGCAATAAGTTCAGATAATGCTGTAATAGTATTTTCAGCTACTGTGAGTCTATTGAGAGCATCCTGTAATTGTTGTAATGTAGATCTATTATCAATATCGTCTATCCATTCTTGCATAGTACCACCAATCTCTGACATATCGGTGTCATGCTTAGTATCTAATGTAATGATCTTATTATTTAACACATCATAGTAACTAGTGATAGTACTATTAAGATTAGTAGTTACACTAGTATCTCCTTCTACTATCTTATTACTAAGATCTTTATAATTATCATTTACTTTAGTATCTAGTATCTCAACATCTTCTTCTACAGCATCTACTCTCTCATTAGTGGCAAATGTACCTGATAGTGATGTAGTAAAACTTCCACTAGTAATATTCTTATTACTACCATCTTGTACAAGGGTAATGAGGTCTTGCTCCTGTAGTTTAGTTGTTAGTTCAAATTGCGATATCTTTTTATTCATATTACTCTTGGATTATATGTTCCTTAACTTCAGTTAATATACAATCAGAATCAATATCTTTTTCTGGATAGAAATTCATTTGTTTTTTTAAGCAATGAAGATACCCTATAATTTTATCTACGTCGTCCTGAGTAATAGGAAACTCTTCGTCATTTAAATTATTAGCTGCCCATTTAGCTAATTTATCTAAATGCAACAATAGTACTAGATTTGTAATCGAAACTCTATCCAATTTTGCATTGTACTTTGTAGACTGATTAACCAATTTACCAACTTTATTTACATAATTCGCAATATCCATCTTTACAATTTTTACAGTCATCAATAGTACAATTACACGTTCTCATATCAAGTAAATTCAGCATTTCATTATAATACTGTTCTGCATCATCTGCAAGATTCAAAGTAGTAGCATTATCATAAAGTGTTTTCTTAAACAGAAACATCATTATTTTATCCTTCATTTTGTTATCTAGGCAGTTGTGGCAATACGTAGTTAGCAGTTTTATTTCTGCATAATACAATGATTCATTCATTTCCATATCAATCGTATATAAAATAAAAGGGGAAAGGGATATTACTCCCAATCCCCTTTTTGGTTTGAATTATATTTTTTGATTAAGCAACTTCTACAAAAGCTTTTAAAGCTGTCATAAATGCAGAGTCTTCAAGTTCACCAGCATTTACATACAATTCACAAGCTAATGGAGTTGTTTTGATGTATTGATTATCATCACTAAGATATTTATTATCCCATTCGATAGACAATGTATCGTAAGTAGCATTTAAATCAGCTTTCAATTCAGGAGCAATGTACGGATAGATACCATTTGCACGATGTGTAATACCTCTGTAACCAAGAGCTGCATTTTCACGATCACGAACAATCTTCGGATTACCTTTACCAGGAGTACCTTGAGTCTTAGCAATCGTTAAATTAGCAACAGGATACATTACATTACTCAACAACCCAGAAGGAATAGTTTTCCACATAAACGCTTCTACAGAAACCTGAGAATAGTTTGAATCCAACATGATGCCTTCATTGTATGGCATTTCTTTTGCATTCAAAGTAAGTACAGCAGCTGAACTAGTTGCTACTACTCTAGCTTCTTTGTGTTTGTTGATCTTATTCTTAAAAGCTGTGATCAAATCAGTTGCACTTGTACTCTTTGCAATAACTTCATAAGTATGAGTAAATTGTCCTGGTGCTTCATAAATGTCAGTGTATACTAAACGTAATACATAACGATGTCCAACTTCTGGAGTAACATCAGTAGCAGTAATTACAATTTTGTCCTCAGCTGCAGCTACATATTCACTAAATACCATGTTAGGTTTAGAACCCTTCATGATAGGCATTGAAAAACGAATAACTGATTTAGTTGATTTTGTTCCTTCTCCATTATAAACATCTTCTTTGCCTTCACAAACGCCAATGTACAATGAACTAGCAGCTTTAGCACCAGCTGCATCTTTTACAATTGCTCTATTTTGATCAAATAATGCGATCTGACCTTCTGTCAATGCATCTGCTGTCGTATAAGATGCAGGTGCTTCAGTACCAATAAGTACTGTGTTCACATGATTAAGCATAATTTTAATTATTTATTATTGCTTGACAAAATTTTTTTAATTCCGATAAAGAAAGTTCACCTTTCATCATATTTGCAGCAAAACATACAAATTGAACATTTCCGACTTCATAACCTTTATTTGGATCAATTTTATCGATGCTCAAACTATAAGGATTGCGTTTACCTTTTGATTGTTGATAACTCATAGGAAAATTAGTTAAAGCGCATTTGCCCTCTTGTTTATTCCACAATTGTTTCAAATACTCTAAAGTAATATCTATATACAGATTTTTCTTCTTTGCTCTAACTTGTGCATCATGTAATCTTATTTTTAGTAATTTATCTAATGCTTCGCTTTCCTTTACCTGTCTTCTATTCTTTCCATATATATCCTTAAAACACTTTTTACAAGTACAATTTAGACAATTTCTATATTTGTTTCTTGAACACTTAGGAAATTCAGAAGCAGTTTTGTATTTTTTACAAACAGAACAAATATAAGTTTCGGACATAATTTTATCAAGCTTGGTTAAACTTATTTTTGGATATCCTTAGTTTAACGCTTCGTTTAATCTTTCTACTTTCATGTTTCAGATTTCCTCGTCAGATTAAACTAAGAAAATTTTTCGTATAATCATTCCATTGTACTAACTTCGTTCATATACGATTGATATCTTGGATTAGCCTTATTTTCCAAATACAACTCTACCGCTAACTTAACTATCTCATTGTGAGTTGCAACTGGCATATCTGTGTACTCATCAAATGGTGCATCAGTAAGGCTAATCTTTTTAGGAGTTCTCAAGTAAGTGAGAATATAATTTCTTATATTGTAATTTCCGTCTGTATATAAATGAATTTCATTTCCTTCATATAATCTTAATGGTCTGGCGGATCTACCATGTAATCTATATTCTGACAAAGTATTTTGTCTTTGTCTGTCTATGTTTTCTACTGTGGCTTCTAACACATCTGTGTTTTTAGTTCTTGGTTGACCACTTGGGCCCACAGGCCAACAATGATCGTAACTAAATATTACAGCTGTCTCTCCTACAGTAAACATATAATCATCTGGCAGAGTAACTGTATACTCTTCTGGATATGTATTAAATTGATAAGATTTTCTAGTAACTAATGTACGAAGATCATCAATTCTTTTTTGATCTTGTTCAAATCCAGTTTGTTTGAAATTAATACCAGAATATCTAGTTTTAATAAATTTATCTAACCCAGCCATTAACCAATACTCAATATCTGAAGTAGTAGGTTTTGTTAGATTATCATCTAATTTATCTATTTCTAATTCAAAAGCTGTTTGTAAATCAATATACTTCATTATTGTTGATTATTTGGTTGTTTTACTTGTAATCTATATTTACCTTCAGTAATAAACATATTAACTGCTAAATCTACAATTTCACTATGAATTGATTCTGGCAGTTCACATTTACTAGCTCCATCAGTAGTATTGAATCTTAATGGTTTTCTATAATAAGTCAATGTAACATTACCTAATGTAGTATATGCATCTACTGCTACTTCTATATAGTTATATTTAGTAGTAGGATCTGATACTAATGCAACAGCAGGCTGCCTAATAATAGGAGTATTGTATGCTGTTTTAATAAACTTACCAAGATCTCTATACTTAACCAATTGATTATCTACTCTAACAAAATCTTTATATTGTTTATAAGTACCCTTTACTTTACTAAAGGAATGTACATATAAGAAATATTCTTCAGTAGATACATATGGTAATCTGTATCTTGTAAAACCATTAAGAGTAGTACCTGTTGCAGTTAACTCTTTTTCTACTAATAAACTTTTAATAGAGTCTGTATTTCTAGTATGTATGTTAGTTTCAGTTTCCATTTGGTCATCACCAACATAATTCATCATTACATACCTATCTTGAGCTTCATTTAGTATTGAAAATATAAGATCAGAGTTAGGTTTCTCATCTACAATAAGATCTGGGCTAATAAGTTGAATTCGTCTCTCGAATTCCATTTGCATTTCCTTACTACTCATATTACTCTGATAATTGTGCTACGTACTGTGGATGTGTTTGAGTTCTTGGAGATTCAATATTCTCAATTGCCATGTCAGCAGCTAGTTTAACTACTTCATATTGCATATACTCTGGAATTTCGTCTAGAGTAGACGTAATATCTTGATTATTAATCTTTCTTGGATATGCCAGATAAGTAATATCTATAGTGTAGGGACCTACCATGAGATCCCTATCTATAAACACTATTAACTTATTATCCTCTAGTATTGCTACAGGTTCTTCAATCCAAGGTTTATTATTATAAGTTTCTAAGAATCTAGTAGCTTGTTCGTGACTAATAAGTTTTACTGTAGCTATTTTATTACTACCAAAATGTAAAATTCCTTCTAAGAAGTACATACGCTTATCTTGAGTATCATCACCATAAGTAATACTAGATTTGAAATTATTCATAGTAAGTCTATTACTTATAGATTCACTTAGTAAAGACAATCCCTTATCAGTTTTTACTAAACCTTCTAAGTCTGCTACTCTTTTTACATTACCTTCAAATGGTATTCTAAGAGTATTGTTCCCAGTAGCTTTGGTAGCTATCTTACTTAGATACGCTGTGTATAACCAATAATCAATTTCCTCAGGTAAGAAAGATGGACAACCAGATATACCAATATTAACGGCATTTTTATCTGCTTCAATCTTAAACGCTATATGTGCTTCTAATACTGTCATGTTTACTTTTACTTAGATTCGATTTCTTGAAGTATAGTCATTTTGATATCCTGATTCTTTTTATCATTTAATGAAGCAATAGCATCTTCTAAACTTCTACCAATGATGTCAGTACCATAGTAATAGATATTTTTAGATTTACGAATTACATTCTTTGAAATAGCTGCTTCAATAATGTATTGAGTATCTCTTACTTTGTTGTTTACCCAAATCAAGAAGAACTTGTCAGGATTATTTTCAATAAGATCAAATAAACTACTTTCAACTAGCTCATTACTGATATTGTCAGTCTTGTGACCATATAAGCGTAAACATTTGCGCATTTCCTCAATTGACATCTTATTAAATTCAGAGAATGCCTCACGTTTAGCTTTATTTCTTTTGTTAGCTTCTTCAGCTTCAATTTCTTTATTTACAAGAACATAATCATGAGTAGGCTTAAGGTTGTTAATACCATTTGCTACTCTTTTGTGTCCTTTTAAAAACAAATATGCAAGTTCATCTTCAGGTCTTTCAGTATGTAAAACTTTATCTCTTGCGCCTAAACCAATTGCATATGTTTTCCAGAATCCACTTTGTGGAGATAAATGTCCTTCTTCATATCCCATTTCTTTCTCCAAACGTCTAGCATCTTCTGGAGTTAAACCGGTATATCTATTACCGGATCTTGTCCAGTAAGTACTGATATAATCTTTACAATTCTTATACTTAGCTATTCCAGCCCATGGATTTGTACGGGCGAATTTTAATATAATATCCATAGTATTTTGTTGTTACACTGCATCTTTGAATCTAAATACATAATCATAACTTATTTTATTTCCTCTTATGGATTTTCTAATAGTTGTAGAATGAATTTTAGTTTCTGCTGCAGCTTCTTTTAAACTGTTAAATTCTTTAATTACATTCAAATCTTTATCAAACATTAATACTTTTTTTGTACGTCTGGCGTTACTTTCGGCAACCGCTTTTCTGTGTTCATCAGAATAATTTAATTTGTGTGTTTCTGACATTCTTTTCTTTGCTTCATCAGAAGCTTTTCTACCTAAAGCTTTTTGTCTTAATTTTTCTTTGGTTTCCTCAGAGTGTTTTCTACCAAAAGTTCCATCACCTCCATCGGTTAAATTATAACCTATTTTTCTATCTCTGCTGTTAAAGAATTTTATGTAATACTTTTCTTTTTCTTTTAACTCCTCGGCATTTTCTGCAAAGTCGATGACTTCTAATGTGAAATTATCTTCTCCATATTTTGCCATGGATTTATGAATAGGAGCAGGTTCTCCGATGCGAGCTTCATACCAATGATGTCTGTATCTAGCACCGGAGCCCTGATTTGTTATTCCTATATAAATTTTATTAGTTATTTTGTTGGTTATCTTATATACTTCGTATGTTCGCATAATAGTAAATTTTTAAAACTCACTATTATAAACGTCAACTTCCATAATAAGTTCCAATTATTTTGAACTAATCTTCGACCTCCATCAACAATTCTCCACAAGCACGAGGGTCTCTTAACATGATACCCATTTCACCTAAGAAGTGAACAGAGTAACCGTCCTTTGCATTAGATCTTACTGTGGATTTATTCTTGGAGTAACCAGTTCCTGGAGCTACAGAACCTGAAGTATTCCAGATAACCATCTCACGATCCTTACGAACAACCTTAACGATATTAGCTTGACTATCACGTCTACCAAGATCCAAGAATGTCATTCTATAAGATTCCAGTGGTTTACCAGATACCGGATGTAACAAACGATTATAAGTAGGATCATCATACAACGGGAAATGTTTCAATGTCAACTCGATGCCATTTGTCATCTTGTATGTTACAAACTGACCACCTAAAACCAAAGCCTGACCAGAACCACTGATAAACTTCGTATCAATCAAGTTCATCGTAGCCGCTTTTTGTTTCAATACACGGTCAAATTCTTTCATACCCATTTCACCAGTTAAAGCAACAAACTTACGTTCGTTAGTACCTAAGATATTGTAAGACAAATCAAACAAGAAGTCTTCCAACAATTCCGGAGTTAACTCAGTGTAGTAACGTCTGTTAGACGGAGCAATCTGTTGCAACAAACCTGCAGGAATGTAAACCGGACGACCATTTGTACCTAACAATGAAGTAGAACCGTCTTTATTTACATTAGACTTAGAGTAAACCATCATTCTCTCACATCTCTTAGACCACTCACGCATTGCCTTCCATTCCTGATAATCAGACCACAAGTAAGAAGTCTTACCAGTTTTAGGATCTTTCAAAGCAATCCAAAGTACTGTAGAATAAGCTGTACCTGTAATATCATAATCCAAGCGAGTTGTAAACAAGAAGTTTCTCATCTTGAAATGAGTATTATAATTCAGGATATCACCCTCTTCACTGTATTCTTCGTAAGCAGAAGCTAAACGAGATACTTGACGACCAGCTAACAAATATTCACCAGGAATATAAGAATTAGATTGACCATCTGCAATGAAACAAGTATAAACCCATTCATTACCATCTTGATAAGGAGCACCAGAAACACGTACTTGATACTCTCTATTATCAAATTCCAAAATTGCACCAGGACCAAACCATTTGTCCTCTAACCACAACATGATAGGTGTGTTACCCAAACCTGCCATAACTGTGCTAGCATTTGCAGCAGTGATTTCTGTTCCCTGCCATTTTGCAGAGCAAATTGTCACAGCTCTATCGCTATCGATCATTACAGACCATTCGTAGTCTCTTTGGTCAATTGTCATTACATTACCAAGACCACCAGTAATTGCATCCAAAGAAGTGCTATAACCATCATCTTTAGAACCGAATACATAAGAAATAACACGAGTTACTTCATACGGTCTAGTAAGCATTGCATTTGAAATCATATTCTCATCAACAAGATCTGAGAACCATTTACCTCTACCGATCTGTAAATTATTTAAAATTCCGTTATCCATATAAATGTTAGTAATTCATTTTTAATTAAAGTAGTTGTACTGCACGACTAAAAATAGAGTTAGATGAACTTGTATTAATTCTCTTAGTACCTTTACTAACGCCTGTTGATCTGAGACTATTTTTCAGATTTTTAATAGCAGAGCTAGTACCCTGTTTTTTGGCAGCATCTAACAAAGTGTCACCTCGCATTGTAAAATAAGCTGACTCTATTAAATTCTTTACGCTCTTGGAATAGTCTTTTTGGTACTGGGTCTTTCCACTAGCGTCGGCTTTAAATATATAAGCCAATAATTCTTTCTTGTCCTTAGCTGGTATTTTGATACCACGTATATTGTCCAAGGACTTTATTTCACCGACAACGTCATCAAAAAACTTTTGTTGGCGCTGCACCATTTCCTCCTTTTTGATTCTTTGTTGCTCTAATAGCTCTTCTTTCTCTTTTGCAACAATCTCTTGAAGTTCCTCAACCGCATCTCTAGCCTCATCTTCTAATACTCCAGCATCTTCAAATCTTTCGATTTTCTTAGCAATTTGTTTGTCACTGTAACCTTTTCTAGCTAGTAACTCTCTCAATACTATCTTTTGCTCATTTTCATTTTCAATATCAACATTGTCAACATCAATGTCCGGAGTAATAGAGAAATAATCTTCTAACTTACCACCATTACGAACAAATTCATCTAATTTTGCAACATCTTCACTTGCATATTCTGGAGTAGATTGTTCTTCAATTACTTCTTTAAAATACTTAACCAATTCTTCTACAGTCTTTGGTTTTTCTTCTTCCTCTTCTTCATCAAAATCCCATTCTAATTCTTCAGCAATTGCATCAAATAAAGCAGATACTTGTTTAGATTCAACTTCATCTTCTTCAGTCTCTTCTTCAATTTCTTCTTCGGTTTCCTCTTCTTCAGTCTCTTCTTTATCCTTTTTCTTAGAGGCTTTCTTAGATTTCTTAGGTTCTTCTACTTCTTCCTCTTCAACTTCATCGATTTCCTCTTCCTCTACTTCTTCCTCTTCTTCTATTTCTTCTGTCTTTTTATTTTTAGATCCAGGAGTAGCAGGTCTAGCTTTAGCAGACTCTTGTTTTAGTCTCTCTAATTCTTCATCATCAATATCATCGTTTTGAGAGATGGTGTTACCAACTTGTTCAGTGAATATATCAGTTATAGCTGTAAATCCAAATAGTGTATCGTTACTATTGTTTTCCATAATTAATTATAATTAGATTGTAATTGTTAATGTTTAAATTTTTTAGCATTCAATAATATTGCTTCGCAGAATCGATAAAATGTAATCATATCTAAATCTGATTTCATTTGATTCACCGCCATACATACTAGTTGTATATTATTTTTAGTATAGCTTTTATTGGAGTCTATTCTATCTACACTTACATTTGTAGGAATTCTTCCACTATTGAATGTATAAGTCATGGGTATATTAGAGATAGCACATAAACCATTTTGTTTATTCCACAATTCTTTTAGATCGTTTAAAGTAATATCACAATACCAATTCTTTCGCTTGGCTCGTTCCATTATACCATGCCATCTTTCTAATAAAAGTCTATCTAAATCCTTTTTACCTCGGTTTGTTTGTTTTCTTTTTAGATATTGTAATTTTTTACATTCTTTACATCTTTTATCTTTAAAGTTTCTAAACCAATTGCACTTATCATTGTTTGCGTCAAATTCTGTTTCTGACTTGTATTTTTTACATTTATAACAATACAGATTACCGTGTGTATCATATTGCATAAACTTAGTTCTCAATCTGTTTGTCATTTTCTTTTTCTACCTCCAAAATTTCTAGCAAAATTTGCCCTCTTCTTTAAAGTTGGGCTTGCATTTGGATCTTTTAATACTTTTTTGGCATACGCTTGAACACCCATTCCTGCTCTTTTAGCCGCTGCCGTAAACTTACCACGATTCTTTTTCTTGATGTGTATACCTCCGTCTTTATAAGAAGGAATTGGGTATACTGGGTATAAATTTTCCATATTGATTATTCTTTATTTAGTTCATGACCTACAAATCCAGCACCACCTAATGGCATTAAAATTTCCATAGGAATTAGTTTGTTCAATCTATCAATATACTCGTTTTTATTTCTATACAAATCATATTGATTCTTAACCATTTTATTTGATGTCGGATTTCTCATATATTCCAAAATCATATTTTCGTCTACAGGAGTACTCCAGTTTGTAATTTTACCAGAATCTTTTAATGATCTCTTTAGAGTTAACATATGACTTTTAGCTTCTGTAGGATTTAATAAGTATGATCTACTTCCAGCAGCATCAAATAATCCCATTTTTCTTAACTCCGCAGAACTATATGTATTGTTAGAATTTGCTAAATAATTTAGATAAGTGTTTGTAATATATTCTTTACCACTATCAAAATCCTGAATCTTTCTAGATCCTGCTAAACCATCTGCCACATGTCCTAACTCATGATTAGCAGTTCCAGGCATATAAATATTATTATCTAATATTATATTATAATCATTTATATCTGTAGGTAATACGTTATCTTTAATATTTTTTATATTTATTTGCCCATAACCGTCTTTGTCCGTATTACCCCATTTGACATAACTACCTCTTTTAGTCATGTCTTTATATGCAATATTAGAATAAGCTCGTTTGTAGTTAGTTCCATATGTTTTGTCTACATTTTCTACTAATTCACGAGTTCTTTCATCTGGAAAAATTGCTTGTTCTATTGTCCTAGAAATTTCTTGTTGGTACTTCTTAGAATTTCTATCCTTTCTTAATACTTCAGAAAATTCAGAATCATAATCTTCTTCCGTTTTCTTTTTAGTTTTCTTTTTGGTTTGAGTAGGAGCAAAACTGTGAACACTAGCTCCATCAATTTCAGTCTTTGGACTTTAGTTTTTTGATGCCTTTTCCAACTCCCCAAGGAATCAAATTAAGTACTGCATCCATTGCTGCACCAGCATAATCTCCTTTGCCTAAGTCTTCAATAAAGTTAACAGCATCTTTAATATAACCAGCTGGAGTAATATAAGCTTCTGGCTGAACTGCATTAACTGCACCTGATATTTTCCTTTGTCTTTCAAAGTACTCAGGAGTACCAGTTCTGTATTCTGGTGGTAAATCTGCTTTATTTATGGTCTTACCTTTACCATCTTGATATGCAGGAATGGAATCAAATTGTTGCTTGATATCAAAATATGTAGCACCAGGGTTATTCACCCTGACACTATCATATATCTGTTTTCTCTCTTTAAGAGATAGATCTTTCCATTTCATACTAGTAATATTTACTTACCTGTCTTACCCGGTTTACCTTTTCCGCCCTTTTTAGAGCCTCCCTTACACGCCATAATTAGTCCTCCTATTTTTTAGATTTAGATTCACCAACTACTTTATTTTTTAAAGCAGTCTTTGCTTTTAATTGTTCTCTCTTATAAGCCGCATCATCTTTCATCTTCTGCAATCTCTTAGCCTCTTGCAATTTTCTATTTTCAAGAGCTATCTTTTCTTTTTCAATTGTAGCTTTTAACTTATCAGCTTTCTCTTGTGCAGCAATTTTACGCTTTTCAAGTTCTTTCTTATTTTCTTCAGCTCTAGCCTTGTTTGCTAAATCCATTTGTTTGCTCATAGCATCAGATACAGCTTTTTGTCTAGCTATTTCTTGATTACCAATTTCAATTACATCAGGTACACCATTCATATCTTGATCCATATTTTCAGATCCTCTATATGCATTTAATTGAGCTACAGTAATCTTAGTAGCATTATCTTGATCAATCTTATATTTAGTAAGATCAAGTTCAGCTTCTTTAAGCATCAGCTCTTCTTCCTTAACTTGATTTTGCATTTCAATAAGCTGCTGCTGTTGTTGATTTTCTTGCTCTTGCATTGCTTGCTGCTGTTCCAATCTATTGTTTTCTATATCTTGTAATTTAGATTTGATTACACTTAAATTGTCACTAGTAAATATTTCAGCAGCATCTAACAATGATGCACCATTTTGCATAGCCGGCTGTACAAGACTCTTAAGTTGTTCAATAGCTTGACTTTCTTTAGTACTATCGGTTACAAAAATATCAAAGTCTTCATATGACCAACTGTCATCCATCCGTAAGAATGTTCTGGTACCTTCATCAAATATATAGTTTAAGTATTTCTTGTCATCTTTCCATGCAAATTTAGCACTATCTAATAACATTGATAATACATGTGTTTTAATTTGATTATGTAACCAAAACCACGGTTCAGTAATATGAGCAGATTGAACTACAGATCTTTCTACGTTACCTACTAATTCATTACTAGAAATAGATCCTTGTCTTTGCTTTGTTACTCCGGACAATTCAGATACCATTTCTTCAATCTTCGCAAGTAATTGAATGTACGTATTAATAGTATTAGACATACTTGCATCAATAGAAGTCCATTGATTGTATGGTGATGGTTTACCACCCTCTCTACCAGGAATGTCCCAACCTTCTTCGTATGGATTGACAAATGCTACACCAAGTGCCCCTAAGTAATGCATCCACTTATCTACATCTATACCCATACTCTTAGGTATTTGAGTAACATCTATTACAGGTATTTTTCCTTTGTCTCTAGCTATTGCCATTTCAAGACGATACCAAAGTATGATATACATGTATTGTAGTGGTTTCATAATAGCAACTAATGACTTGGCTTTAGTATTTGTATTACTATAAGCTGCACCAGTGTATGGTAATTTAGCACTATTTAAATTGTCTCCTCTACGGAATTGGTACTCTAATGGTTGCATACCAAAGTAAAGATCATCGCCTGCTCTGTATCCTTCCCATGCTTCAATAATCCATTTCCATTCAACATTGATTTCTTCACCAGTAGGTTTATAATATTCATCTACCTGTATTTCATCCGGCATACCTGTCTCAGGATCTATTATTGTAACAAACCCTATCTTTTTAAGTGATTTCCAGCATACATGATAAACTACAATGTTATCTGGATCTCCATAAGGATTATGGTCTGGTAATTTATTGTATGATTTTAAATTATAATGAACAAAATCATCTACTGGACTTTTGTCTGGACCAAATCCAGATGTAGGTTTTTGATCTACTATTTCTAACAATTCGTTCAATTGCTTTTCATCTAGTTTATCATAAAACTGATCGTATATCTGGCTCCACGACATTAATGATCTGTAACAACACCAAGATGCATCGTGAATGAATTCAATACCTTCTTCTGCAGGATATTTAAAATCTTTAGGATTAATTCTTTTAATAACTGGTTCACCATTTCTAATTCCTATATAGTACTCTTCAAGTCCTGCAACAAGTGCATCTTTAAAGCCTTTCATAAATTCATGAGAAATGTTTTCTTTCTTAAGTAAGAATAATAAGCTTTGATATGCTGTTGTTTCTGCTGCATCTTTGTAATCCTTTGTTAAATACTTCTGTATTTGTTCTGGTGTTTGAATTTCGCCTGTTTGTAATCCTTCTTGAAATCTAGCTTGATCTTCTGGGCTTAATTTAGCAAGCATAGCAGCTTGCATATAATTCAACAGCATCTGTTTAGCTTTGTCTTGTACTTCACTACTAGCAATATCACTAGTACGGCACACTCTAAAGTTAAATGGACGTTTTGTTTCTTCACCTAATAATAGATCTACTTTTGGACGTATGATATTATAATCCTGTGCCATTGCTGGAAAGCCATCATCTTGATTGAAAGGATTTGTAACATACTTTAGGTCTTTTTCATTGTATATACTATTATATAAATCATAATAGCTTTGCATTTCTTCTTCATCAGGTATACTTTCGGACGAAGCTATGCCAGATATTCCAATAATGTAATCCACGCAGTCTTTTCGCCATTCTTCGGTTTTTTTACTGAGTGGTAGTCTTTGGATAGGAAATGAGTTGACTGTTCTTTCCATATTAATTAGTAAACATAAATGTGGTTGTGTTATTATTTAAAGGCGTGAATGTAAATGAATCATCTGTATTTTTAAACAACGGTTTATCAAACAATCTCATTTTCTTTTCAACATCCTCTTTCTTCTTTACTTGTATATTATACAATTGTTCTCTATAGACCATTACCTGCATAAATGCCATAACCCTATCAAAGTTTCCTTTGTCATTATATTGAATAAGTTCTTCAAGGAATGGTTCAGATAGTACAGTATTTAAACCTAATTGCTTTTGATCTCTAAGTTCTTCCAGCCATTCTTTGATCTTACCTTCTCCCCAAAGTTTGATCTCTCTATTCATATGACATCCTTTTCGTCTATTTACTGTAGAATTATTAACAATATCTTTAATGATGTCTGGTTGATCAGCAAGTAAATGGCTACAATGTTTGTTATTGAAATAAGTAAACAAACCAGTGTTTTGGTTTTCTACCATTGCTTTTGCATTGTAGTAAATAAGTAACTTACGAACATTTTCATAAAACTCTTCAGCAGTTTTTGGCCTACCTGTATATTCTGCTACAATGATATCTGAATATGATTCAAAGTCTTGAAAACGTTTATATATAAAACAAGAACCTAATGAATTAGTACCTGATTGATCGTGATCATATGGGTCAATACCAGCTATATATAAACCAAATGGTGCATCTTTAACTGGGTGTTCCCATATAACTATTTTACCAGTAGGATCAGAATTCTTTGGTAATGGGAATTCGGTTATGTCTCCTGTTTTCTGTATATTCCAAATTATCTCTCCATTAACTAGAGTAAGAGTACCTACTTGTTTATGATTTTGTAATTTAGTATTAGTTCTTATCCTTGCTAATTGTTTTTGTAATTCTTTTTTTGGGAATATGTTACCAGATAATTCAGTAAATGCTTCTGCTGGGGATTCAGAGTGTTCTGCTACATATCTATCTATTTGTTGAGAACTAGTAGCTTCTTTTAATTCTTCTTCACGTAGATTTAAAATAAACTGTCTTGCTTTGTCATGAAGAGTATTACCATCCTCATCCATATACAATCGTTTACCAGTCTCATCACGTATATCCAAATTAGTGTGTTGAGGTATAAAGAAGCCACATTCCTTACTCTGGATACCATCATCCCATATATTCTCAAAACCTATACAGTTATATGATTTAGGATTATAAAATGCTTCACGTAATGTCATTACTGCAGGACCTTCGTCACCACCAGTACCGAACATAATCATGAGACCAAAAGCAACGCCATCTTGTTCTACAGATGGTCTAGCAATTTGCCATGCTGCTTTAAGTTCTGGGAAAGTACCTGCCTCTTCCCAAAGTATTAACATACCTGCTTTACCACGTACAGCATCTGGGTTATCTTTCAATGATACACCTATTATCTCTGATTTATAACCAACTTCAATTTTATTACCAAAATTATCAGTTACAATCATAGAAGCTCTACGACGCATACTAGTATTTACAGCTTGTCGTTTCTTACCCCACGCCGTGTTTTCATCTATAAAGTCCATGTAATCCCAGGCCTTAGTAAGGATACCATCATCAGTAAGATACTGTTTATTTGAGGCATACACATAAGACTTAGAACCGGGTATTAAAAAGAAATTACGACAAAGCATAGAACCACCTTTATAGGAATAACCTTTACGTCTAGCTTTTGCTACACATAAGTGTTTGCCTTGATCCTGTGCGCTTTCAATAGCTTGAAAATAGTAATAGTCATAATCATAAAAGTCAGGAAATGCTAACTCTCTTACTTTAATTAGCTCTTCTTGACCTTGTTTATTCTTTTTATTTTTGTATACAATTCTTTGAATTGGGCAATAGTTTAAATAAAAATAGTTATACCCAGTGATGTAGTCCCCATCATCTGCAGTATAACCATTAATGCATCTATCGGCCTCTGTTTCCCAAAAATTGAAATACTCTGATGTACCTTTTGGGAAGGAACAATAAGACCCCGACTCTATATAAGTTAGCGCCGGGGTTCTGAATTTATTAGAATTTTTGATTTTCTTTGTGAAATCAATCATAAATTACTTTCTTCGTTTAAACAGGTTCTTAATTTTCTGCCATAAACTAGTTTTAGTAGTGTGATTATTTTCTGTTTTTTCATCCATGTGTGATATAGCATAAGCAGCAGCTTCAGCCAAATCTCTTTCTTGCTCTGCTTTCATGTTGTTATATACTTCAGTAAAATCAAAAATAATCATTGTCGGTTTAGTATTCTTTTTACTAGTTTTAGTCTTAGCCATAATTGCAATTTCTTTAAGCCCTTAACGGGCAGGTTTTTATAATGTCTTTTATTGTGTCGTATTTTCTACAACTTCTTTTTTGGTAATTCAAATGGGTTCATTTCTCCACCGCCTCTAACTTTGCTATTCTTAATCTCTTCTGCTCTTACTTGAGATTTAAGTTTCACAATAGATTCTATTACTCCAGCCATATTCTTAGCACCATCTGTAAGCTTTTTAATAGAATCTAAATCCATTTCGTCATCTTTAGATAAGTGATAGTATTTAGCAGCACCTTCAAGTTTCAATAGTAATCCATCTAACATATACTCAAGTAAGGAGTATGTTCTGCTTTTCCAACTATCTTCTGCTTGTGTTACTATCTCTGGTAATTCATAGTTTTCATTTCCAAATAATTCCTTTTTTAATGTAGGTTCTATTAGATCTCTTTCCATAGTTTCTACATAAGGAGAATCATATTTGTTTTTAAGTACTATGTACCATAAGTATTTTGTTGCTAAATCTTTATCTTTAAATGAATCCCAAAGTTTTTTAAATGGTGGAATGGCCAACATGTCTGGATGTATGACCACTTGTCCACCAACTATATCTGCTAAATTCATCTTTAAGCTTCCTTAACACAAGCTTCGCAACAATTGCAATCCTTCATATTACGATTTTGCTCGTATTCTTTATTCAATTTATAATTATTATAAAAATCTTCATTTCTTATAATAACAAAATCTCTAACTTTTCTTCTATCTTTAACCGGTACTTCTTTTTCTCTATAACCAGCATAGAGAACCAAGATTACATCACCAGCTTTTACATCATATTCTTTTTCATTAGCTACAAAGGTACCATCTTCCTCAATTACCCAAGCCCAATCAATATTTAAGTAATGATTACTAATAGTATCAAAATTCTTAATATCGTTATCCTTCATTGTTAACAATGAGCTGTCACCTGTATAAATATACGTATTCATATTAATCTAAATTTATTTTAATGTATCTGTTTTTATAATGTCTATTCAATGCATCTACTGCTTCTTGTTTAGTATAAAATGCATTAACATACTCTGGATTTTTACTGTACTGATTGATTATCTCCTTCAGTTGCTCCGCTTTCTCGTCCCTGTTCTGCATTCTCATTTTCTTCTTTTTTATCAGTTGAACCAAATCCACCACCACGATCTTCACCTGATAATTCCTCTACGATTACAGGCTCCATCTTCGGATAAGGCATTACTACTAACTGAGCAATCTTTTCACCTGGTTGATAAATTGTAGGAAGAGCATCTGTAGTAATCTTAAACTTAACAAGAATCTCACCCTTATAATCACAATCTATAACAGCTACAGCATTACACATTGACATAGACTTCTGAGAAACTGATGATCTCATAAAGATCAAACCCACATGACCTTCAGGAATCTCTACGGATAAACCTGTATGATATACTAATACTAACTTACCACTCTTATCAAATTCTTGAGTAAAGGAGACTGCTGTTAAATCTAAACCAGCATCATTAGGGTTAGCATAACTAGGTAATACTGCATCTTCTTGTAATTTCTTAAATTTTAATTCCATATTATTTTCTTACTATATTGTGTCCTAATATTATTTCTGTTGCTTGTGCTGCTAAGTTTGCACTGTAATCTTCAAGAAATTGACTTTTGCTTGATTCCTTTAGTATCTGTTGAAGGTACATCAACATCACTTCTTGATTCCACAAAATTCTGTCCAGCTTCTCGTCTATTGTCATGATTATATGTACAGATTTCTTCTTCTTTTATAAATTCGTGAAATAAGTCTTCAAGTTCTTCATTTGATTCATTGGCTCTACTTCCACATGTGTCTTGTATATTATTATCTGGTAATGATGTACTAGTTTTTTGTTCGTAAAAGAATTGACTATCCCCAAATGAACTATTGAATACTTCTTCATTTTTAATACCACCAAAAACATTTGATGAAAACTTGTCAATTAAATCAGGTTCTTCAGCTTTACTTAACCAGAGTAATGCTATTGCGTTCCATGCTACTTGAGCTAAATGTCTACATCCTGTTTCTTCATCGAATGTTTCGTTTTCTGATCTATACAAGTGTCTTAAAAGAGCTCCTTTGTATCTTTGATAACCATTATCAAGATATTGCCATGTATTTTCTCCATACTTCTTAGCTCCTTCTGTATATACTCTGGCAATATCTTCAAGACAATCAAGAGGCATTAATTCCCATCTTGTTTTGTCATCTTTCTTATCATTCTTTTTTCCTTCCTTTTGCATTCTATAAAATCTTCAAGTTGTTCCACACACCAAGTAACTAAATAAGCATATTGTTCATTTCCTTCATTATATCCTTCTGCATTCATTGATAAATAATCATATACAGCATCTGCATAATGGATTGATTCATGAGCTAAAGTAGAACAATGGAAATCATCTAGTACTATTAATATACCAACAGCTCTAGAATATTTCTCTCTGACCAAGAACGTAGCTCCCATTACACTACTTAGTTTGGGACGATCTCTTTCTGGTTCATCATTTCTAAGTTCTTTGGTAGTAAGAAAGAAATCAAAAAAATCACAAGCATCTTCCCAATCATCCAGAGTAGTAACATAAAGATTTACAGGATATAGATTTTGATATAAAAAAGCTTTAGTTGTTTTGTTTTTCATTCTCTCTGGTTTTTTCATACTTTCTTTTTGGTTTGATTTTGAATAAATACCCAAACATTATTGTTTTAGTATCTTCATCATTTGAAATAACTCTATTTGCAAATTTAAACGGGTGATTACAAATTACTTCTACTACTTGATGTGGAATATTATATTTATTTGCTAATTGTATATAGATATTAGAAGTTTTTTCCTTTTGAATCATATACTATTCTATAGTATTTATTTTTAAGCAAACCATCGATTGTAAATGATTCTACGTCTATTGTAGAAGGTCTAATTATATTTATCACACTAAACACATCCTTTGTGTCGTTGTTCATCATAACGTGTTCTACTACTTCTAACTTAAGAGCTTTTTCTTCCTTTTTACTATATGGTTTGATAGGTTCTAAAATTATATATCTATCTTTTTCTTTTACTTTGATGTTCGTGGTTTCTACAAACATAGAAGAATTTCCAAAGTAAAGAGTATACTTATTAAATGGTAATTCTTTTCTCATTAATTTATTCCACCAACATTTTAGTAAACCATATTTCTTATAGATAAGAATGGAACCTGTTTTTATATCTAAACATTTCATTTTATTCTCAGTATTATCGTTAGTTGCAAACGATCTCCAATAACAACTGGTATCAGAGCCTTATTTACGCTAAGTTCGTCTTCAGCAGGTCCAGCTATTAAAATACCCTTCTCTTTGAAAGACTTAATGTATCTACTTAGGTTATCCTTAGTAATACCTAAATTCTCAATGATATATTTTCTATTATATCTGTTTGCTACATTCTTATTTGAGTTAGGTTCCTTAACGTATTCCATATCCATTTTGATAAGTGTAGCCATCAATTCAAGCTCTCTATCGGTTAGCCTAAGTATTCCATTAAGCGCTTGTAAAAACTCTGGTATCAATTCTTCATTTGATACGGTTTTTACTAGTTTATTCATTTATGATTGTCTCGAGTTTATTTAACAATTTCATCATATTGAAATATACAGTATCGTGTTCTACCTTTACACAAGTTTGAATTTTACCTTCTTGATACTTCTTTTCAATATTGTTCTTACGTTGATTGTAAGTATTTTTCAATTGAGCAATAATAGTACGAATCTGTTTGATTTTATTCTCATCACTAGATTCAACAGTAACATTTTCAATTGGTTCAACCAAACCACTTTTAGCATATTCTTCCATGATATTACTAGATATTGCTACACTTACTTGAGAATAATAATTCTCTGCATCAGCAGATTTCTCATCAGAGAATGTATACATCTCATTATCCAAAGTAAGGATATCACCGGTTTTTAATGCACCAAAAGGTTTAATTACTTTATATTCTTTAACCATATTACTTAATATTTATTTTTTAACAGTTCCAAGTGCTAACTTGATCCATTTGTTTACATCAAAATCAGGATCTTTTTCAGATATGATTCTGCAATTGTTTGAAGAATCACATACTTCGTATTGTTTGGGTTGGGTTACTAAACCCATGAGACTAATTGCTTCATTCTTAGATAATGTTAATTCTGTAGCATTTTTCATAGAAGGATTATTAACGTCTTCTGGAACAAATACCTTAACTGTACCATCATCTTGTATTTGAATGAACTTTGAGTACTCACCCAACATGTTATTTATCATTTCTTTAATCATATTCACATAACGCAAATATTCAAAAAAAGTTGCAAATTTTATACAATAAAAAAGGGGTTAACTTTATGCTAACCCCTAGTACATCCAACTACAACCACGATTAATTAAGACTACGCTTAGTCTTTAAAATATTTTTCTCCTTTTACAAAGGCTACTACATTATAAGGATTTACTAATTGACTATCTTTAAACAAATCAAAATCAATCGATGCTTTCCTAGGATATGCTACCACATCACCTACTTCAGGATGATTGTTCTCATCTTGCCACTGATATCCAGATGGCAGACGTAATACAATACCTTTTCTGAACGTAGTTAATACCTTTTCTTTAACTGTTTCGGTATCATTGATATCATAACCATTTTCGTCCTTTTTACCAGTCTCTACTGGCTTAATAATTTCTTTCTCTACGTATTCATCCTCTAAGGGCTTAACTATCATATCCTTAGTAGGGATATACACTAAACCGTCTATAACGGTCTTTAATATGTCCTGTTGATTTTCCATACTGGCTAAACGTACTTAATTAATTTTTGTTCTATTACTCTGAAATTTTTCTTAGAATGTGACCACCAGCACTACAACAAATACCTTGTGCAACATTATTTAGACACCCACTAAAGTTTTCAAATTGTCTAAAATAACACCCTCTGCATCCATCATATGCTCTGATTATTTTAAAATCATCACCATTTATGTTAACAACTCCTTGTCTAATCATTTCTAAGTATTTTGGTTCATTCATCATGATATAGTTTGATAATAATATATTATATACTGCAGTTATCTAGAGTAAGAGTAATGGTTTATATTACTACTAATTGCATTTTAAACTACTACTATATCCTACTCTGGATGTAGGAACGTATTATAATCTAATTTTGTTCCATTTTCTTTAATAATAAATTTTTATTTTAGAGTAAAGCTATCATGAGTACCATTTTTATTCTTACAGAATAACTCACAATTTACCAAGTACTCATCCATAAAATCATTTTCTGAATCTATTTCAATATCTACTTCTATGAGATCACCGTTTTCGTATATTTTTTGATAAGTTCTATAGTTCCAATTACCATTCCAATGGTCTTTTATATTAATAAAACCATGTTCTTCTAGCCATTCACAATGTGTCATTTTAACATTATTTATGATTATTTAACATATCTACGAGAGTTTCGTAGACAATTCATTAACCTGTTGCCTTAATTCATTTACAAATCTAGTAGCTCCTTTAGGTCCTGTATACCCTAAACCTGGTATTTTATACACGTGATCACCAATATTATGTATACCATACACATTATTATCTTTACTTAGGATAGCTTCTACCTCTTTAACTGTTAATTCTTTTAACATAATTTAACTATTTTTAACGTATCTTATAACCTAAAAGTGTTAATAATTCATAAAATTTGTTAATATCCCTAAAGTAAAGTGAATATGAAATCATCATATGAGCCATACCTTCCTCCATAGGATTCATTAACCTAAGATCTGATACTTTCAAAGCTTTAGTACCATCAGCGCAATCCCATTCACTTACTCTAGCTCTTAATAGCTCAAAGTCACTAAATTCATAATAGAGTTGATTATCTTTAATTTCAAATCCTTTATCTTTTAATTCTTGTTCAAATATCATATTGCTGTTATTTAAATTCTAATTAGAGAACGAAAATGAATAATAAGTGTTGTAAAAATTTTTTATAAAAAATATTTTTGTGGGTATAATTGAAAGCGAGGACCAAAATAAAATATTATAAAAATTTTGATAGTGTGCAATTGAGAGTGAGGACCAGTACAATATCAAGTCCCCTCTCCTAACAAGTAGGGGAAATCCCCCGTCAAAGAGTTAATGTGTCAATAGAACCTTATGGTGTATAGGTAACCGTAAAATGCTATGGATTTGTCTATCAAGGATAAAGACGTAAAGAACTACGAACTTACGAAAGTAGAGGTAAAAACCTCCAAAGACGGCAAAGCACGCTATGCAGTGTGCGAGTTCAGACAAGCAGGTCTAAGAAAGGTGCTGCAAGAGCAAACTAGACCTGTTGTGATGCAGTTAATGGCTGCATATGGTAGTACTAAGGAACATGAAGATGAGTACTTCAAGGCAATAGAGGAAACTATTGGTGAAGTTTTTCCCATCTGTCGTGTTGAAGTAACAGGCTTTCCTGACTTTATTCGTAAGGACAATGATGGTAAAATCATCACTGAGACTAAGGAAAGAGACGGTAAGCAAGTGAAAGTAGCTTCCATCTATAACTCTGTCTTCATCTATACACTGTGTACTGACGAAGGTGAATGTATCAAGTCTGATGCAAGTCTCATCAAGCGTGGTGAGAACTTGTACAACAATTCTCAGCGCATTGTTGATTATGTTGAGTATGATACTAAGCGTAAAGCAGCTAAGGCAGCTAAAGAAGCAGCTAAGGCAGCTGAGGAGAAGAAGCCTAATCCATTGTTAGAGGCTGAGGAAATAGACGACGATGAGTTGTAATGAGTAAGTGGGAGGGAATGGTAAACACTATCCTCTCCCCTCTTTTTCACTCTTTTTCACATCAAGCCCATTAGTAATTTATATAATATATAGCGAAATTCAAAAAACTCAACAACTTTCCAAGACGTTGAAGACACCAGTTTCTTATTCGCAGAGTTAGGACGATAAACCAGTGGCGTGCTAAAGATATTCGTCAAGCACTGAAATTACCCGCCAAGTAATAATAAGTTTTAGGTGTAAAATGCATTAGTATGGTTCTCGGGCTCAAAATGAGCCCCGGATATTAGGAGCGATATCCTAAACTAAGGAAGATACGGGGTATGCTACACAAGTAGTACTGTATCAAATCAAGCCATAGCTTACTATAGATAATGTTGTCAGTGCAACACTCTATAGCGGAAAAGTATATTAAACATATATGCTATGCCACGCTTCAGTACTTTGTTATGTTGGTTCAGCAATGTAACATCACTGAAAGTTACTGTTGTGTGTAATATTAACGGGAGCCTACCCAATCATGTAGTGATACTGTATCAAAGAACTGAAAAAATACAGGAAGGCTATCACTACATGATTTAATTTGATTATTAATCAATAAAATTATATATTATGATAGTAGTAGTGAAGTGCTATAAGCACAACATAAAACCATTAGTAGTAGAGGTATTTGAAGGTCATGATGAACAAACACAAAAAGATGCTAATGAGTTAGCAGCTATCCTAAGTAGGAAGAATAAGTGTGAGTATAAAGTACTCGTTGATCTTTCTTGCGTTGCAGTTATAAATGATTCAAAAATAGAAACAAATGAGTAACGGAACAAAAGCAACAATAGGATTTTACATAATGTCGTGTTTATTCTTATTATCAATGGGGTTAGATCCAAAAGCAAAATTCTCAGCAATATTAGATATGATATTCGAATGGTCATTAGCTTATTGGATATTTGTTGGAATATGTTATTTAATAATAAACTCATTTAATAAATAATATCATGAGCAAAAGAAAATATCACAAATCAAATTGTGATGCCACAGTTAGGGCAATAGTCGAAGATGCACTAGGACGTAAAGTTATCCTAGTTGGAAAGCACGCTTTCGAGTGGTCTATCATTCTCGAAAAAGAAGGAAAATTAGTAATAACTACCTTTCCTAATAGAGAAAAAGCAGTAGATACATTTAACAATAAATATAAAAGAAAATGAAAGCACTTAATTACATCTTATTTGGTATATTACTATTGGTATTATTATTTTATATAGTAATAACAATAAGTCAACCACGTTATGCAGTAACTAATATATTACTGTACATAATACCAACTTTAATTGGTGTCTATTTTGGTGTTAAAGTTATTAAACATGAATAACAAACCACCCAGTGTATGAAGTGATACACAACTTCCTTTTTAATTTAATATAATGCAGCCATGGTTAGTGACAAGCCTAAGTAAATGCAGAGTCTATTAAATTATTCAATATATGAAAAAGGTAATATCATTCATTTGGTTAGTATTAAGAGTACTTCTCTATATGATAGTATTATTAATACTATTAGACGATCCCATCCTATATCCAATATGTGTGATATTATTTGCATATATTGAATTTAAGGATAAACTTAGTATTAGTGTTTTTCATGGTATTTTAGATGATGTTAGAAGAGAATTAAAGTAATCACGTTATTCTTTTGGTTAATAAAGATAATGTCTACATTAAATACACACCTGTTGTGAAACACGTGTGTATTACTTAAGAAGATTCTTAATTACATTATATTATATGCCTTCTAAAGACAACAAAGATTTGACAACTTATTATATGCCTATTGTGAAATACGCATATAATTTCCCTAGAGTAAAGACAACCTCATCGAGACTAACTATACTACTTCATACACATTTTGATTAATACACAAGTTAGCGGTTCTAGGGTCTAGTAGGTTTAAATTGCCGGGCTGAACGAATGCCAACGGCTATCGAAGCTAATAGTCTTTTAAATCTGAATCATTAATACTTAATAATATGATAAGAATAATAATTCAGAAGAAAAAAAGTCATAATACGTCTCTATATAAGAGAGTAGTGACTCTTAAAAAAGAGCTTAATTTAAATTGGTTTGATGCAATCAAATTAACTTATAAATTAAGTAAAGGATACGGTGTAGTAATCAATACTGCTATCGCATCCAAGCAACAGTGCATGTATTCATACATGGACAATCTTCATAATCAATTATATCGATTATTCGATACTAATTGGAAACAAGATGTAGAAACTGTTGCTATGCAAATACCCAAAAAAGACTTTGACCTATTTAAATTAGGTGGAGGATATAGGGTATATATTGCAACAAAACCCGGTTATATAGATCATTTCTTACAGATCTATCCATAATCAGGTAAGGGAGATTTATTTCTCCCTTTTAAAAATGACAAACTTGTTGAATTATAGAACTCTATTCATGTATCTGTTGTGAAACACATACTGATTAAATTGAAATCCTAAGTAGATACATGTAACAGCTTGGCGGCGTTAGTGGCTTATGATCTACTTAGGATTGTTTTAGAATTTATTAACAACTAAATATAATCAATATGAATAATATGAACAAAAGTATTGAATTTGATTTTAACAAATTCTCAAACAAACTGCTGTGTATAAAAGCATTGAAAGACATTTTTGGTTTTGGTTTAAAAGAAGCTAAAGAGATTGTAGATTCTAGGAGATATTCTTATGACTTAAGCCATTACTCTGATAGAAATGAAGCAATTAATTATTACGATTCAGTATTTCATCAATTTACAGATACTGTAAGAGAGACCTATCCAGATGCTATTAAATTCATTTGGAGAAACCCTCAGAATATTCAAGAGATTAATCCTAATGTAGTAAAGGTAGGTTCTGTATATATTCTTACTGAAGAAGAATACAACCATCTTTGTAAATGTCGTGGTTTATTAATGGATATGTTAGGTACATATAAACAATTTCTACAAGCTTATGAATCCTTTAAATAAATCTTCATTAAAATGTCTTTTATATGTGTTACTACTATTGGTAGTAGTAGCTGGGGGTATCTACACCATAGCTATTACAGGAGAGTTAATAATAACCTCATTAGGTATGGGTGTTATACTAGGTTTGTTCTTTATTTTAATTAATAAAGAATCTCAAAGAATAGAAAAGTATTTATACGAGGAAGAACAAAAACAACAAGATTAAAAAGGCAATATTGCACAGTTTTATTAATAAATCAATTATTTCTATGAACAAGTTTCGAGACGTAGCCATTGGGCTACTTTGCATCGTACTATTGGGAGGAATCCTATGGTATGGGTACGATAAGTACCATGGTACAGAAGCTAAAGAAGCTTCAGAATCAACTAAAACTGAGGTTATTATTCCTACTTTGGAAGAAAGACTTAACAACTGGAATGTTGAAAAGCATGACATGGAATTGTATGATTTATGTATGGAACTTCCAGAACAAATCGTACGTACTATTCTTAATAGAATAGGTACAACTGCAACGTATGAAGAGATTGCTGAAGAGTATCTCCGTAATACAAACTATTATATTAGTATGCAGTTAAAAGAAGTTATGCCGGGAATAACAGGTCCAGATGCTAAGAATGCTAAAGTGGAAATAAAGACTGAAGTAAATAGGCCGGAAAAAGAAAGTGAGAAAGCTGTCAAAGTACCAATTACGGTAATAGATAGTATTAAATGATCATGATTGCAATAACTTTTTTGAATTTCTGACTTATAATTCATTTATATGCATTGCCTGTGAAGGTAGTGCATATTTTTCTGTCAGATCATCAGAAAATGACAAGCATGTGGGGCGTAAATAGTATTTTTATGCGGGAGAAGAAGAATGGCAATTGTTCCAATTAGTACTGATAATTGCAAATACTATGATCGTGCGGACGTTAAAATCATGCCGTTAATAAGAATTGTACTGGCAATACAATTCTGCTACAACGTAAAATATGTTAGATAGCCGATTTTAAGAAGTTTTACGTAAGAGTTTTTTAATATTTATTTTGCAGGCGTAAAACTTCACGATGACACTTGTTATTAGTTACTCATAGTACAATATGAGTTGTTGTTAATCAACAATCGTTCAATCAAAATCTTCTCCGTAGTTGTACATGCGGAGACGTCATTAAAAGTTATAACTTAAATTTATCAAAAATGAAACAGTTACATCTTATTGGAACTACAGGAAATAATTTATGTCTTGTACAGATTCCAACTTCTTGGTCTCAACAAGAAGTAAAAGAAATGCTTGAAAGAGCACTTCTTGTTTTTATGCAGGAACAGGAAGGAGATAATCCAGAATTTCTTACTTCATTAAATGAAGAAGAACTGAGGCGTCAATTTCCTAGATTCGATTCTAAGTTAATCGAGCAAGTTTCTGTTTTACTTCAGAATGTAGGTACACCAATATCTACAGGAGGAGGTCTTACATGGCAAGTAGAAGTACAGAATTACTTATTACGTAATCCTACTTTTACTAGAGACTTAGTTCTCTTATTTAACAATCCTCTCAAGAAAGAGGAGAAAGAGTATCTTTGTATTAACTACATTGAGGCATTACCTGAAATTGTTAAAGTTTTTAAGAGCTATGTCTAAAACGTGGAAAGAAAGTAAAGCAGTAAAACAAGGACGTTCTGAAAAAGGACGTCCTAAGCCTAAAATGGAACCCTATAAAAAGGGTACTAAGAATAAAAAAGAAATTTATTGATTACTCGCCAGTTATCATATAATTTAATTTTTTATTAATATGGTGGTTATCCCCGAATCGTGAATAAGCCCAGAGTCCTACAGCAAATCAAAGCTATGTGAAGATGCATAGTACGCTAATAAAGTAAAGGGGGCAGCATATGATAAGAAAACAAAGACTATGCCACGATTCATTATTTAAAAGTATGGAAACAAAAAATGTTATAGAACTTTCTGCATTTAGTAAATCTTTATCAAAGAAAATTACGTACTTAAACCATGAAGAACGTATACTAATTGATATAGAACAAATTGCTGCAATAACTCCATCTTCAGAAAGAGAGGATTTACCCAAGAAAATAGGTTTATCTTCTTGTAATAATAATGAAGTAAAGGAAGAATTGTATACTTGTGTATTACTTAAATGCGGTTTTAGTATAAGAGTAATTGAATCAGTAGGAGAAGTATATAGTAAAATAATACAAAGAACGTATAATTCTACTATCTAGTAATAAAAATTAATAACTAAAAAGTAAAAAGTAATGACACTTGAAGAACTTATTTATCAAAGTAATACCGCTGGTATTAGTAATGTTTCTACTAGAGGACAACCTATTACCTCTACATTTTGTAAAAAAGATATAAAAGGATCAATAAAGAGTGCAATTAGTGAGAATCCTAGTTTTAAGCAATTTCTTGAAGAGAATAATGCTTATGGTAGATATGTAAAAAATGTCACCAATCAAATATTGCGAAGTAGAGATATCTCTGATAAACTAATTAAATGTGTACATAGAATAGCTCATAGTAATTATAGTAATAAAGAGATTATTAACGGCACTATTAGCTGGAGTAGTACATCAGAAGGTAACAACTATTGGTCCAGATTATATTTTAGTACTGAAAGTAAACAATAATAATTTCAATTTAAAAATCAATTTTATTAACTTATCAAAATTTTAAAAATTATGGCAGATTTTAATTTAGATGCAAAAATGCAAGAGCAAGAGAACAATCAGGGTAAAGTGAACACTTCCGCAGTAGACAAAGCAAAAGAGAATATCGCTGCAAAGAAGTTAGAACAAGAGACCCGTGAAGTTGAACGTCGTTTATCAAACGCAGAGTCTACAGAAGATCGAGCATTAAAAGAACTTCGTATGGCTCGTAAGAAAGAAGAAGCTCAAAAAGCATTTTTGACAGCTGTATCTACAGCTAAAACAAAATTTGAGTCCGACGGAGATTATCGTGCATATGATAAAGCCGTTGAGGAAGCCGAAGAGAAGCGTGATAAAGCCGTCAGTGACGCTAAGCGTGCTATCTACGGTGAGGATTATTGGAGATATTAATCCAGTAATTTAACTCCGAAATCAGAGTTGGGAGTGTCCGAGAGGCCTCCCAATCTCTTTCCGTATATTTAGTTCTAGAAAGAGATTAATACCACGATTTAGTTATTCGAATTAGAGTAGAATAAAATTATCTTGAATTAACAAGATACTCAAGAGCCTTGAGCCAGAGTGGAAAATTCTGAGCCACTGATCACGTGCCTGAGATCATTACTATCACTTGAAAGTTTCGATATACTGAGACTGCTGAATCGCTAGAACCTTGAGTCAAGACCTAGTGATAGGCTTACATAAGTAAGTTAAGTATAGTAATGATATCAAATCACACACAGAATTAGAGCTATATGCCGAAGTTGATGCTTATGATCTTTTGATGATAAGATAAACTTCAAATTCTGTAGATCTATCAAAGGCATTTTCCTATAGTAGTAGAGAGCTAAATGCCTAAGACCATTCTTTTTAAGAGATAAACATGTATTATAGGTAAGACATAAGTCGCATTGCGCACTCTTAGAGGAATACACTCGTATAAAAAAGAATTCTTACTATTACTATAGGTTTATAAGGTAAAGAGAGAGTGATCTCTCTTTATCTACACTTAATAATTTGGGGTTAAAAATTAAAAAGTATTTACGATATAAGAACTGTGTCGTATCTTATTAGGTTTATTGGAAACTATTAGGACGAGGGTTCGACTCCCTCCAGCTCCACGAGTTTCTGTATATCTTTCCTCACTATACCATTGCGTTTGAGTTAAAAAAGATATACTTTAAGGGGCTGCTTGGATTTGACTAGTAGTGAAAGGTAAAATAGGTTCAATTCAAAATTTAAATGGCAATACATTTGTCACTGATTACACTGCTCTAGGAGCAGCGTAAATCAACGTGCTAACTACGAAAGTGAGGGGGTCTAGTAGCTTAACTGGATAAAGCCCTGAATTTTATCAGGAGATTGTGGGTTCAAATCCCACCTAGATAACAAAAATATTAATTATGAGTTACATAGCAGTAGACACATTTGGAGATGAATACATATATTCCTTTAAACCTAAAAGAGTAATATATACTAGTGCATTAGGTGAAAAATGGGGATGTTGGCATTCTGAAAAAGGTCATCAAATTGAAGTTCCTAAAGGTACTGCAAAAGCATTATATAATGCAAACTTGATGATTGATTGTAAAATTCCTTTATATAAAAGGAATATGAACTGGGGAGATAATCCGATTCAATTATAATTTTAAAAAGCTTATGGATGAGAAAATAGCTGAAAAAAGATTAGTATCATTTAATAAAGAATGTATACTAGCAGGACCACGGCAAAGTGTCGTTAGTTTCCTTAAAATGTTAATGAACTTAGGAGCTGATGTAACAAAAGCAACATCTGCAAAGAGTTTAATAACCAGTAAATCGAACATTGTATTACTACTTAAGAATGAAGGAAAAAGTAAGAAATTTCCTCAAATCACTGTATTAAGTAGATCTTGGTGGGATTATTACCACAATCCCAAAAAGCATAGAAGTTCTTATAAAACATACAATATTCCAAAACAATGGAATAAAGTATATAATGAGATACTAAAACTTGAAAACATTCCATTCTTAATTCCTGAGTAATATGAGACTAACATTTTGGATATACTTTGATAATCCCGGTGAAAAGGAGAAATTAAAGAAGATAATGGATGAACCATATGATGATTTTGAAAAGAATCGTCTAATCCAAGAAGAGTTTGGAGTTGATTTGCTTACAGCAAGTCGAGTTATTGACACATATTATAAATCAATTAAGAAATGAAAGCAGGAGTATATATTGTTAAAGACTTATTCAGTGAACAGAAATATATTTTGTCTTTAAATGGTAAGGAACCATTTATAAGAATCACAAATAGTATTTCACTAAGTTCATTTGCTAATGGTCTTATCGAAAGAGATCATAAAATAGTTGAACAGATTTTAGAAGATCCTACTAAATTTGAATTTACTCTTCTATCTAAAGAAATTGAATCAAGTAAAATAGAAGAAAGAAACACAGAATCTAGTAGTATTCAATATACTGATGAACAATATAAAGAATTCATAAGTATAAAGAATATTCAACCAGATGGTAATTTAAATAAAATTGCTGTTACTGCAGATATTCAAGGTAAATTACATATATCTTGGGAAGAAGCAGAAAAATTATTTGATATAATAAATATTCGTTATTTAGAAAACGATAAATGGAAGAAAATAGAGATAAAATCTTCGATCAACGAGGCGAACTCTGTAATACAATAAAAGATCTTTTTAAAAATACTAGCAAATGTGAAAACTTTTTACCAGTATTTAGAGAAGATGAAGGTTATTGTATGGATTGGGGAATAATTGGATCAGAATATGAAAAATATTTTGGTTGGATTAAAACTCCAGATGGGAAATTTTGTTCAGTATGTCCAGATAATATGGATTGGCGTACTTGGATTGAGATAAAAGCAAAAATTAAGAAATGGATTGCTTGGATATCTCAACGTCTTTTTCATCCTAATAAGATGATAGGGAGCAAATATACTACAGACTTAGTAAGACTAAGAATTGCTGTAGCAATGTTAGACAAAATAGAATTACCTAGGATATACTCTGATGAAATATTTGATAACTTAATTCAATGTTATTGGATACGTAAATATGTATATGATACGTATTATTATAGATATATATTAGGTATTCCATTTTAGTTTAGAAATAAGGAAGTGTAATAAGACTTGCCTACTTTCAGACGAGATAGCTGTGTCGTCGCAGAGGGCGTTCTAAACAAAAGGATTCTAGGGGTTCGACTCCCCTAGTTTCCACTAATTAATGCTTGTTATATGAAAGAAGAAGAAAAAATCTTAATTGAACAAGCAAAACACGGTGATGATAAGGCTTTTAATCAGTTATATGAACGGTATCATAGACTGATAAGATATATTATCTTTGATATAGTCAAAGATGATGAACTTACTCAAGATCTATTGAGTAACACATTTATAAAAGCCTTTAGTAAACTCAGTTCTTATGTAAACCCTATTAGCTTCGAAGCGTGGCTTAAGACAATAGCAGTTAATACTACTATTGATCATATAAGAGCCACAAAGGATTTATGTAAGAACTTCAGCATAGATAATGAGACAAATACTATTCAATTAGAAGAGACAGCTCCAGATCCCGAGTCAGATATGATTAAAACGGAGAATATTGAACTTCTAAGAATAGCATTATCTCGCCTAAGATCTAAGTATCGAAATTTACTCGAGTTAAGATACTATCAAGGTCTTAGTTACGATCAACTGAGTGTTAAGCTTGGAATTCCTATCGGTACTGTGAAGTCCGATTTGAATAAAGCAAAACGTAGGTTGAGAGAAATTTTTCATAAACTTTCAAAAAATTAACAGAACATGACAACAATGACTTTCATTTCTATGATTGTTGCTTTAATTCTAGTGATTGTAGCAATCGCTAGAGTGCAAGGTAGCCCAAAGCTAGGTATCAATTTAATATTGACACTAGCATTTGCGATTGTTGTTGGATTTGGTATCCAGAGTAAGACTCGTAATATCGAGCCTAAAAAGGACCAAATAGAAAAGGTCTCTGTAGTAAACCACATGCCCATACAGGCTTTGCAAATCGTTGGAGTGACACCAATAATTACTGCAACAATTGAGTCTGTAAGTAAGGCTTATATGTGGTTTATTAGAGACCAAGGAGACCAACAACAAGGAGAAAATCTTCTAGTTCATACTAGAACCAGAGCATCACCAGATCACGAGGATTCAAGTTAGCTTACTAACTATTTTCGGGATCATTACTATTTCTATCATTAGTTATTTTAATAATTTAAAACTGTAAAGGACAGTAAACAAATCAATTGAATCATGTCTAAGAAAAATAAAACAACTCAGCAAGCTCCTGTAAAGGATACTGAAGTAAAGGATAACAAGAGTGCAAAACAAACTCAAGTAAATAATCCACAAAAACCAAAGGAAGTAAAGAAGTCTGAGGTAGAAAAAGAGGAGAGAAAACAAACTCCACCACCTGTAGATCCAACTATAGAAACAGTTGCAACCGAAGAGGTTAAGCCGGAGCCAAAGGAAGAGATTCCTTCAAAAATCGACTTAAACAACATTAAGTTACAACCGCATCAGAGAATGTCTGGCGATGGTTATGCTCGACTACTAGAAGTAGCTCAGCGACATATAGCCGGTATGAAATCCGGTGAGCCAGCAACGATTAAAATGGAGCAAGCCTTCACATATAATCTTGCTTGGGGTATGACTAAGGCTTCTATTCAGGCTCGTGAAGAAAAGCTTGAATTAGGTCTTGCAGTTCCAAATGATGATGTCATTGTTCAAGATGTTATTAATACATTTAATAATATTGGTGTTACAATGTTGCCGCATCATGTATCTGAGGATGGTAAACAAATGACCTTATCATTTAAGGACATTACTCCAGAAACAGAGAAAGAAGCTAAAGAGGAAATTAAACAAGAGAAAAAAGCTCCTGTAGTTCCTGAGTTGGATGCATCAAAATGGAAAGATGAGAATGATGCAAAGAATGGATTGTCCTATATCCTATCGCAGCAAAATTCCCCTTTCCCCAATCGATTCAGCGAGGCTTTGATGAAAGTACGATTGTATCGACAGAATCAAGAGTCCGACGAAGCAAAGAAGGAAACTTGGAACAAGATTGGATTAGGTGCATTATTCGAAGATGCTGTTACCCTGTTAGGTAACAAATCTACAGCATTAGTACGTGGTTTGTGTCAAGGAACAGTAAGTTCTCTTATAGCAGATCATAACCCGATTTTCGCTCACTCAACTGTGAAGTACAATCTTCCGGTCTTAAGTGAGAATGAAGTAGTTGATTTGATTAAAGCGTTTATTCGCGTGCGTAATACGGATTCTAAGCAACCAATTGATGAGACTACAGCAGTTAAGAATGGAATCCTTGAGCCTACTCGAGATTTCTTCTTACAGGTACCGCAACTAAGTAAATTAGTTGTTAATACTGACGATCCTAAATCTTATGAAGTAGGACTCGCCAAGAAAATCATGAACAAGTTCTATGAAGCTTATAAGACTGAAGTTCCTATGGCAGATCCGAAGTTCATGCTTAATGCAACAAATAAAATGATTGAAATTCGTAATATGTATGTAGACAAGGATGCAGCCTTCGCTCTATATACAGAAAGCGAATATCCTAAGGAAACTCCGAAATCTGAGGAAACTGCAGATCCTAAGAAAGACGAGAAACCGGTGGAAGAGAAGAAGTAAATAACTATAAATCATTATCAAAATGAGTAGACATGGCAATTTACTTACATACGTGTCATTTGCTATTGTAGGTATATTATTATCCTATAATACGAACTTCTTTCAAGTAGAAGAGGTTCGAGCAGACCAAGTAAAACCACTTGACTTGCCCGCATTAAAGTTCGATCCTAAGGGCAATTTGTCCTTAGAGATTGATCTTAATAAAGGTGTTTCCAATGTAAAAAGTGATATGCCGATTGCTAACATTGATGTCACCATTAATCACCCCACGAAACTCGTGGAAAAGGTAGTAGAGAAACCAGTTAAAGAAAGGAAAGAATATGAAACAAAAACTGAATATTTGGAGAAAGTAGTGATGTTTACTCTACCTACTCCTCGCTTTCACGTACCAAATGTTCAGATTCCTAAAAGTGTAGAGAGATGAAAGCAAATAATAATACATTAGATAAATTAGCATTTGTAGGCTTAATTATCTTCTTTATAATGTGTTTACTTTTTGCATGGTGTATAATATAACAGTTAAAGATAAAAGCTGTCGGGTCAAACGATTCCTTACCCGTAGTAAGAAGAAGGAAAGTGGCATTGTAGCTGTACACTTAAAAAGCAATAAGACAGCGTGTATTATATTTGGATAAGCCTGATCAGCGAATCGTATAATATAGACAAGGAAGACAGGATACAAGAATATGATAGCGCTAACACGCAATTCAAAAGGTAGTATGATAACTTATTAATGAGTATATCCTTTTACTCTAGAAAAGTTAATAAGAAAATGGAATAGTGTAGATATCAATCCATTCTATAGGTATTGAGAACCGTCTGGTGAATATACTAAGAGAAGACACTTCGATATGCTTACCGATAAAGTAGGGAAACATAGAAGATAAACGATATATGGAGTCTGCTTCAGCAGCTATCAATAATTGTAGGTGACAATGCAATTATTAAGTCTTAGAGTAAAGACAATAGTAAACTTCATTAGAAGTCCGTGGAGGAAACCAATCCTGAAATCAAGAAGGGACTTTAAACAGCAACTGCAACTATCACAAAGGGTGATAGAATTACTCAACAAAGAACTGACTAAGTTCCGGGTAGTGTCCAAAGCTACCTTACTGAATCCACTTTAATTAATTTGGATAGGTTAAATAAATTTGCCATCTTAGTGTTCACTATATTAGTGCTGAAACACCTATATGAAAGAATATAGGGAAAGTATAGTTATGAAGGAGATTAGATATTTAATAGAGGGTGCTATAAGGTGCTACGAATCTGAAGAAAGTAGAATCAATTACTACAGCTTTTATTCTTAGAAGTAAAGGTCAACAGTTGGTGTTATTACTAAAGATTCATATGGCTGAGTGGCTATGATCCATACTGGGAAAGTAGAAATAAATTCGAGACTTATTTTCTATGGATACGTATGACAGATTATCCGGATTAGGTGCCAAACCTATACTTTATAGAACTATTAATATCAGCGTGATTGTGTTTACTGCATGAGTTATATCACGATAATAAATGGAAACGCAGAGGTTTGGTGAAGCGTACCAAAACGTTAATTCAAGTTTTAGAACAATTCTTGGCAAGATTGTAATATAGTAACACTATATGTATCTAAAACAGGTTTGACTTACCTAATATAAAGTTTTTGACGTCGGCTAACAGAGTCCGTCGGTTGATATCCGAGAAACCTGCAAAGTTTAGTATGCTTTCTTTAAAATATATAACGAAAGTAGGGCTTTTGTAAAGTCAATGGGCTAAGTTCAAGTCTATTAACGTAGAGCTACTGAATCCAAAGATTCACCACTGGCCCGAGAGTCATATTTCCTCTTAAACAAAGAATATTAGAGAGTATTAACATGTTTAACACCGTAGGGGCCAAAATCCCGAGTTAAAGTAAATTTGAGGAAGTCCTCGCTAGGAAAAGTCTATCATTTGTAGGATAAGATAAACCATTTTCTGACTGCGCCCTCAACAAGCCAACCGTTATTGCTTCGTGCATGAATACCAGAGTATGATGATAAATCATATGATCGGTATAAAGCGTTTCATTGAAACTTATAAATCTTTAAGAGTGACCGAAAGCGAACTAATACTTATAGACCTATTTGTAAGTAAGAGTAAATGGAAAGTAGGTGAAAGTCCTCAATATTCGAGCTTGTAAAACAGAAAAATCCTCGAAAAGGTCATATGGGCAGTATACTGCATATGAAAGAATAGAGTGGCAACCACTTTAGAGTGAAAAGACTAGAAGTGTTGGGTTTGGTAACGTTCCTAAAATGACCGTATATGTGGAATATTCGATAAAGTAATCCTATGTGGTTTATTATATCTTATCAGTGTGTTTAAGCCAATTTAAGACACACATACTAATAATAGTATATTTGTATTGACAAAGATATAACGTTTGCTAGAGAAGCCTAGAAATGTATAAGAACAGTAGCATGTGCATATCCCTATCAATATACAGCGGTAGAAGATAGTAAAAAACGTATTGATCTTGTGACTTATTAATTAATGTCGTAAGATCTCATTAGTCTGATGTTGGGCAAGCGTAAGGGACAGTTAGTCATGACACGAACCTTCATTAGTTAATATGAAAAGTATAATTGGATAATTCTAGAGTAAGACTAGTTCCATAATGCACTAGATGAAAAAGTGTCATTTAAGAAGAGGAAGTATCTATTTAAATGTGTCTCTATGGAGTGCTAGAGTAATAGCAATAGCAGAATTACAGAGTGAAATAGAATCCAATAAGCTTATCAAGTATAAAGAATAATTTCAAGGAGTAGTCATTGAATTGACGTAGGCGATAAGATAACAGGCACCTGGGCAACAACATCCCCTATTTAGGAAATACTCCAGTAAAGAAGTTCTTTTTATTTTATTTGAGTTTATTAATCTTTAAAACAATTTAAAATGTTTCGTTGGTGGAATCAACCACGAAATCAAGGAGGAAACAAATTATGGATTATATGCGTATTAATGCCGCACAATGTGGCGCAACTCTGGGTAAATATATTTTAGTAGTAGAACGGAACCCAGTAGATACAAATTATTCAGAAGATAAAAAGAATGGCGCATTGACTCTAAGTCGGCCTATTTATTTATATTCAATTCGACCAATAGAGGTAACTTCAGTCGAGTTAGTAGAGTCAATGAGTAACGAACGTAAAGTTCAGTTCAACAAAGATCCGAAATTACGGCTAGATATCGCCAACATTGACGACATTACTAAAGTTATTCCAGTACCATCAGCTTCTACTGTTAAAGCAGCGATTGAGAAGTATGAACGGTCTAACAAAGAAGAAATTACTATCTTTGTAGATTATGTTAAATTAGTACCGGAAGTTATGGCCCTTAACCGGGATGAGAAGAATGTACTTCAGAGCTTCCTGAATGCTCAGATGAAGTTCTGTGGAACTTTAGCCGAAGCCAACGAGCTTGAGGCTACAGCTTGTCGTACTCGGATGAAAGAGTTAGGTATTGACGTTAATATCTAATCGCTATGTCCGAGCAAGGATTTACTATAAGTCCGTGGGCATTTAGAGATTTAACTTATATGTTTAGTGATCCTATTCTTGTAGATCAATTGCTACTTACAGATGAAAAGCAAGTAGCGAAATATAAGAAAATTAATAAAGATGGATCAATAACACTTGGTAAAACAAGTATTTCATGGTTAAATCGTCTATTTGGTGGAGAGTATGTACTTAATCCAGAGACAATTTGTCTTAGATTAATTAAGATAATAACCGGTATGGGTAGTGGTCGAAATGATGATGCATATAAAGATATGTGTGATCGTTTCTCAAATTATTATAAAGACGGAAATTATAGCTTGGCTATTTCCGCTATTTTTGTTGCGTATCGTTTTGTATTAGCTTCAGATATTAAAACAATGACTGAAGAGAACTCTACAGTTGAGAAAGGAGTTCCTAATCGGAAAAATGTTTTACTAAATGGAATACTAGTAAAAGACAATTCTGGTCAAGCTGTTGTGGTAGATTTTTCAAATCCATCACAAGTGTTATTCCGTCGTCCATAAAATAGAAAATCATAAGTAATAGCAATTATGTTTTGTGATGAATGATAGACAAATATTGCATATTACTCAAGATATTTCCTGGTAGAGAAAGAGATGAGTTAATTTCTCTACCATAACATGGGCGTAATACGGTATGTATAATAGCATACTAAGTGGGTTGGCTAGCCTCGAGAATAAGAAGAGGATGTCATTATCGATGATGAATACGCCCTCACAGGTAGTTGATAATTCAAGTATATAAATAGATGTTTAACAATTTAAAATCAATTTGTATATGAAAATTAAATCAACAGAAATTAAGGCAAAATTGGAGAAGTTAAATAAAGATATTACTAATAGCTGGATGATCATTCGAACAGAGAACTTAGTTGAGAATGGGTTCAAGCGTCATTATGATATGAAAGCATTGTTAGATGATATTAATAAAAAAGCTATAGACCGTATTCAGACAAAACTAGATCAGTTTTGTATCAATATCGGTTTTAAATCACGTAGCGATTTTCCGAAAGATAGTATTTATCCTATTATCTTTGAGTTATCAGAGAAGAATGAACAATTTGTTCAATTAGGCATTATTATCGAGAAGTCAACAATTAATCCTACCCTAAAGATGAAGAAGGGTAAGAAGAATCTTAAACAGAATGAGGAACTTACTCGTGATTTCTTAAATAAACTTCGCAACAATCTTCAGTTGGAGATTAATGGCCTAAAAAAGAAACTTGCTGACTTCAATGATGCAGCTGAGTTAGATACTACTAGCGCATACATGTATTTAGCAGCATAAAAAGGAAGATTTGTCGCTCCCTTTAAGTAGGAACAAGAGTTTGGCAAGTCGGGTTCGAATCCCGGACGAATCACAAGTCTCGAAAACTTATTTATTAACACTAAAATTATCAAAATTTATGAAAACAAAAGATATCAAATCTACAGAAAAGAAAACATCTTCTTTAGATAAGGTAAAAGCGCTTAAGGAGAAAATTATTGCAAATGCAAATGCACTTGCAGATCGTATTCTTAATAAAGCAATTGCTAAGGAAGAACAACAGAAAGCTTGGGAAACTAGAAAAGAAGAGCTTAAAGCAGAAGCCGCTAAAAAGCGTAAAGAGGCAGCTTTAAAGAAACGGGAAGAAAAAGCAAAGAAGCTTATCCAGATTCATACTAGTATTCCTACTAAGGACACTTCTAAAAAGCAAAAAGCTATCGATAAAGAGATCGAGAAAAAACATAATGAAAAAATGATTGCTATGGAAACAAAGTTTGAAGACTTTAATCCTAAGCAACAGAAACTTACTAAGGAAGAGCGAATTGAACGTAATAAAAAGCGTGCAATTAAGCTTATTCATCATAAGGAAATTAAGGATAAAATAAAACATACAACAAAAGAAGAGAGAGAAAAAATAGCAGCAGAAGCTAGAAAAGCTGGTTATTTAGCCTATAAAGCAGAAATGCAAAGACAAGCTTCTGAAATTGCAGCAGATCCTAAAGCGTATCAAGCACGACAGGAGAAAAGAGCTAAATCAGAGCAAGAGCGTTTAAGTATGCTTGCTGAGAAACGTAAAGCTCGTATGGAGAAACTTCAACGAGTAGAACTTACTCAGAAACAAAAGACATTAAAAGATCTTGAGCATTTTAAACTGGCACAAGAACGTCGTAATAAAAAGAAACTTGAACGACGTCAAATGTACCTTTCTAAGGGTGGTATACAATTACCCAAAGTAAAGAACAAAGTGGAGATTCGACCTATTGTCGAACAACCAAAAAAACAAGATAGTAGTAAACATCGTTATATTGTGAGAACCCAATATATTGATCAACCATCTCTTACTGGAGATAGAGTTGGTGCTATTGTCTGTCTTCCAGATAAGTTAAAGGATATCGTAAAATATTCTTTCAACAAAATGATGGAAAAAGAATCTGATAAAGTGGTAGGATACTTTATTTATGATTCAGATAATCCTGAAGTATGTATCATGGAGATGGTTAACTCTAAATATCGAGAGATTGACGGAGTTACTATCACTCGTTTACAAAAACAGGATAAAACTGCAGCGTAAGCTGATATTCGTCTATGAAACAGGGGTGCGTCTGTTCAACGCACAATATAACACGTAAATAATCCGAAACTATAAGGGAAAAGTTGGTAGTCTATATAAGCGCTTATATAGGAACTTGGTTCGAATCCAAGACGTGTTACACAAATTATAGCTATGAAAATTAAAGACAAAACCTGTATAGTCTTTGATATTGAAGTTCTTAAGAACATATTTACTTGTACTTGTAAGAATACAGAAACAGGAGTAATTAAAGTATTTGAAATATCTTCTAGAAAAGTAGATATTCAAGATCTCCTTAATTACTTTACTCAGGATTGTTATTTTGTTGGTTATAATAATCATCACTATGATAATCCAGTATTGAATTATATCTTCTCATTATATAGAAAAAGATATTTTGAGTTTTTCAGTACAAGAGAAATAACAGAATCTATATTCAGAATGAGTCAAATTGTAATAGACAAAAACTCTAATTTTGAATTATGGAAAGAGTATAAATATACTAAGAATTTTCTATCAATTGACTTATTAACAATGTTGTTCTCTAAAGCATTACGTGTATCTTTAAAAGAGATGCAAGTAACCATGCAATACAAAAACGTAGAAGAATTTGTAGTCGATTGGAAACAAGATCTCCCAGAGAAGGATATGGATAGATTAATATCATATAATATTAATGATGTGGAATCTACTGAAGAACTTTTATATCGATGTGAAAAACTATTAGATATACGAGTAGAAACTGAAAGAGATTTTGGATTACCATGTTTAAGTCTGGATAGAGTAAATTTAGGAGATAAATTATTACAATTAAAGGTAATGCAAAAATCTGGTTTCACTAGAGATCAGTTAGAGAATATGAAATCTCCTATGGATCGTATAGATCTAGAAAAAGTTATATTTCCTTTTATAAAGTTTAATACTCCAGTACTTCAGAAAGCATTGCAAGATATGAAAAATCAACACAATGTGTCTCCAGGTAGAAAAGGTTATATTAATACTTTTATATTTGGTGGAATGGAAGTAACTATTGGAGTCGGAGGTATACATGGTGACAATGGTTGCTGTTCAATTAAATGTAATGAAGATGAATTATTATTAGATTCTGATGTTAATTCACTATACCCAAGTTTAATTGCAGTATATGAACTATATCCACCCAAATTAAAATCCATTCTTAAAGAGGTATATCCTGAAATTATTCAGGAAAGACTAGAATTTAAGAGAACAAAACAAAAAAATAAAAATGAAACGTATAAGTATATGCTTAATGGAGTAACTGGGAAAATGCAACAAGAAGTATCTTGGTTATATGCACCATTTTCTATTATGCAAGTACGAATTAACGGTCAATTGCTACTTTTAATGCTTGCTGAGAGACTTTTAGATCTAGGATGTAAGTTATATCAGATTAATACTGATGGTATCTTATATAAGATAAAAAAGGACAAATATGATAAATTACAACAAGTACTAAAAGAATGGGAAGAGCTTACTAAGCTTACTCTAGAAACAGAACAGTTTACTTCATTTTATCAGTTAGCAATAAATGATTATTTTGGAGTAGAATCTGATGGAAATATTAAGAAGAAAGGATTCTTTCTGACTGATATTGAATTAGGAAGAGGATTACAACCTAAAATAATACCCGAAGCAATTATTAACTATTTTGTTTATAATACTCCGGTAGAAGATACGATTAAATCATGTAGAGATATACGTAAATTCTTACAAGCTGAGAAGACTGGTAAACAGTGGACAGTTGAGTATAATGAACAAATTCAACAGAGAACTAATCGATTTTACGTTAGTAATAGTGGATATTACTTGTGGAAATGGAAATTAGATGAAACTGGAAAAAGATCATATCATAACATGCTAAAAGGTCATGGAGTAAAACTTCATAATCGATTATATTCTGATGAAGATCTTCAATGGAAATATTCTCAAGGAGAAACATTCCAGAGTATATATGATGTTGATTATCAATATTATATTACTCAATGTGTTAAAGTGATTGAACAATTAAAACCTAGACAGTTAAGCTTGTTTAACTTTTAACAGAAATTGGCAGAAAATAACAAATCTTTGACAAGCTTTTAAAATTTTTAAGAGCATGATCATTGAACTAGATACAAGTCTATTAGAAATAATAGACAATATATCAATTAATCAGTTAGTATTTTTAAGTCTTGTATTAGATAAGAATCAAAAATCCCATCAAGGTATCACACCACTTATTCGCCTGGTCAGTGATAGTGAAATACAAGACTTAATCGACAGAAATCTTATTCAGAAGAAAGATGATAGTAAAAAGTTAGTGTATAAACCTACTAAGGAATTAGTAGATAAATTAACTCCTAAAGATATACTTTTTGAGCAATTTTATACATTATATCCAATAATGGTTAGTAGACCAGATGGAACTAAAGGCTTTCTTAGAAGTAATGTTAAGAAATGTAGAGATTATTATAACAAACTAGTTAAAGGCAACCCTGATCTTCACAATAGAATCATAACCGCTTTGAATTTTGAGCTTTCCGATAAAGCAATGACTGGTAAGCTTGGTTATATGAAAACTATGTGGAAATGGCTTACTTCACATGAATGGGAATTAATTGAAGAGCAAATGAATATTAACCAACCTGAAACTACTATGTTGTATGGAACAAAATTACGTTAATCCACTACCGTTTAAACATATATCTACAGCTGCAAGTGAAGCTGTTACATATATACGAAGACGTAAAAATCATGAAATTGAACCACTTAAAAGTAGATGGAATAAATTCAATGAAATGTGTTGTGGTGGGATTGAACCTGGTTGTGTTTATACAATTGTAGGAGCATCAGGAACTGGTAAGTCTTCGTTTGTAAATACGCTTGAAACTGATTTAATTGAACTTAATTCTAACAAAGAATTGATCGTACTTTCTTTCTCATTTGAAATGCTTAGCCGTGCACAAGTAGGAAGAAAACTATCTAATAAGTTGCGTCAAACAACTACACAATTGTACTCAGCATCAGAAGATCTTTCTGATAAAGAACTTAACTTAGTTGAGGAGACTGCAGAATCTTTAAAAGATTATCCAATATATTATGTGGACGATGCAGCTACAGTACAAAAGATAGACGATACAATTACATATTTTCAAAATACGATTGCTAAGGATAAATGGTTAATAGTCATTTTAGATCATACTTTATTAGTAAATAGTGATAACTATAAAGATGAAAGAATGATTATATCTGAACTTGAAAGAGTATTTATCAAAGCAAAGAAAGTTGGTATGACAAGTATCATACAATTATCTCAGATGAATCGTAATATAGAAAATATTGATAGAATTAATAATCCATCGAGTCACTATCCGATGCGAAGCGATTTATCATCATCTGATTCTGTATTTCAAGGAAGTGATGTTATAGCGGTTTTATCTCGACCTGAAACTTTAGGTATCACCGCTTATGGTCCTCAACGACTACCTGTACAAAATAAAGTATATCTCCATTTTCTTAAAGTAAGAGAAGGAGAATTGGCAATACTTGAATTTGAGAATGACCTGAAATATAACAACCTAATTGAGTTATAGATAAGATTTTTTATTAATCTTGGTTAAAATAAAGGCGAATTATGACATACAAATATAATACAGTAAACAATACGGCAAAAAGTAACACAAATCTTGACTATACGATTGATTTGAGTAAGTATTTTACGACAACTACTTCTTCTAAGAAGAGTGATTATACGATTAGCATTTTGGATAAGATTAAATCTATTTTCCCATGGGCTAACAAGAATGATAACAAGTATACAATTCTGACATTGGATAATGCTCCGTATGAGAATTATACAATTTTGGATATTACTCCGGAAGCATTGAATCTAGAGTGGAACAAAGCGGCTTCTCGCTTGTTTGATTATATTTACTACACAGAGAACCCTTCTTATGATTTTAAGATTGGAAACATTCCTGTTAAAATCCATGGTAATTATATTCAAGTAGGTTCTCGATTGATTCCGAAGTTTACAAGTTCGTCATTCTTTAATGATCTTCCTAAGAAGGATCGTATTATTCTTTACAATATCTCAATGAACATTAATTCATTAGAAATTGCAGCGTAACTAACTTATAACAAATCTTTTCAGAATTTTACAAAATTTTTCAAACTATATCAAATTCTTTCAAAGTTTTCTGAGAAGTAGATAAACTAACATTATGATAGTATTACCTACTGAGAAAATTAAAGCAAAGGTGAGAAATCCAAGATTTCTTATCTTTTTTGGTAAGCCTGAAATTTGGGCCATAATATAGCAATATATTATGCAAATTCCTCGAATTGCTGGAACCTTTTATAATATTTTACGTTTTAAAAACAAAAAACGGATATTATAAAACAATCAGCAGCTAAGCTTTATGATAAAAGAAACTACTATAAATAAATATAAAACGTACATAGGTAAAACTATAGGATCTATAAAAATAGAAGATATAGATTTATCTAAACCTAATAGAATATACTTTATTGGAACTTGCACATCTTGTAATAGAAAAATCAAAGTAAGAAATGATGGATTATATCCTAATAGAATAGGATGTTCAAAATGTATGGGTAAATGGAGAAGTGAAAATTTTAAAAAGAAATATTCAAATTTATTACCTAAAGATATTCGTTATAAATATATTCATTTTAAATGTAACGCATTAAATAGAAACATCCCATTTAATTTAACTTTAGAGCAAGTTAATGATTTATGTTCTAAACCATGTTTTTATTGTAACAAAGAACGCTGTTTAGGTATAGATAGGATTGATAATTCTAAAGAATATTCTATAGATAACTGTGTACCTTGTTGTGGTTCTTGTAATAGAATGAAAATGGATTTAACTCTACCGTTTTTTCTAGAACAAATTAAAAAAATATATTTAAATCATAAAGAAAGTTCAACGACTATCTCGAAAGAGAGTACATCTAAAGCGATTGTAGATGGAAGTGGGGAACATCTTTATTATAAAGATGGTGATATAGTCTATCCTACATAGTGATATGTAGCAGTTCATGAGAGAACGTATACAATGTAGCGAATTGTATAGAATACAAGAGAAATCTGGTAAAACAACATTAGCAGCTCATTTAGAAAATAATTTAATTGTCGATCTAGAGGGTGGATCTGAATTTATTGATTGCTTAGCAGTACAAGCTAGAAATATTAATGATTTAGGTGAAATAGCTAATGCCATTAGACAAAAGAATAAAGAATGTAATGGATATTTCTACAAATATATCACGATCGATAACGCAACACGTTTGGAAGAAATTACGTTATCATATGCTCTCACTTTATATAATCAAACTCCGATGGGGAAGAGTTATAAAGGAGACGTACGATTACTGCCGCAAGGCGGTGGCTGGTTTTATGTAAGACAAGCCGTACGTAAAGTATTAGATATGTTTAGAGAACTTTGCGAAAATTTTATCCTGATAGGTCATACTAAGGATAAACTTGTAAACAAAGATGGTGAAGAACTTTCAGAAATGGAATTAGACTTAGCTGGAAAGTTAAGTAATATAATATGTGGAGAAGCAGATGCTATCGCATATATTTCTAGAAAGAAGAACCAAACCATTGCATCCTTTAAAGGTGGGGAGAATATTACTATTGAAGCAAGAGCTCCACACCTAAGAGGTCAAAATATTGTTATCGCAGAAAGTGATGACGAAGGAAAAATCTCAGTATATTGGGATAAAATTTATTTGCCAGACCAAGAATAACCAAAACATAGAAGAAGATGATTTATAGTTCACAAAGAGCACAAGCTATCCAGAAAAAAGATATTGCATATTTAGCAGCTGGTATCCATGACAATGTAGTATTAGAATCAATTAGAGTAGATAAGTCTCTTAATGGTAATAATTTTATTGAGTTTAAATTCGTTGCAAAAGATGGTAAATTTATGACTCATACAGAGTGGGAACCGTCTAAATCAGACAATATGTCTGATGAAGATTTGCAAAGAAAATGTGATAATCAGTTTGCAAGAATTGACCAGATTCTTGAATGTTATTATCCAAATCCTGAAGATAGAGTCTTTAATGGCGAAAGCTTTAAGGAGTTTATTACTTGGGTAGCTGAAAAGCTTAACAATGCAGATAAGTCTACATTGCTTCGTATTAAAGTAGTATATAATAATAGTGGTTATACTACTCTACCGAAATATGCAAAATATAGATTTATTGAACCGATGACGATTGTTGATAAAAATGAGTCTGTTATTGTCAAGTTGAATATTGATCAATTTGAGAAACCAGTAATTGCTGATTTTGAACAATCGAATCCAAATCCACTATTATCTAATGATTCATTTACCGTAGTAGATGGAACTTTAGATAATACAAACAATGCCGATCCTAACGGATTGCCATTTTAAAAATATAAATTCTATTTGCGCAATAGAACGAAGACTTCTCACGCTTAACATATTGATAAATACTTCAATAATAGCGCACCAGGAGAACCAGATCGTAGGCTGGCACTGACCACACAGGGGGTATTGTTAAAGGTGGAGCAATGTCTAATGGTTAGATTCGTGGGGATCGTTACCCCACATTGCACTTATTCAAATTTATATCATATGTATGACTCTAAAAGAATTAAAAAACAAGATAATCCTATTACTTTGGATTATATCTTATCAAAAGTCACAGAATATGATATTTATGCTAGATATCTAGGACAATTTAAAGTTGGATTTATTTATAATAGTCCATTCAGAAAGGATAAGAATCCTTCATTTGGAATATTCCGAAGTAAGAAGACTGGAAAATTACTATTTAAAGATCATGGTAATGGAGAATGCGGAGATGTAATTAAATTCGTAGAGTTATATACTGGTATAACTAATTATAATGATCTACTAAATCAAATAGTAAAGGATATGCAAATTACTAATAATACGGTATTGCATAGTAATAAAGAAGTAGAGAAATCTACTGAAACAGTTATCGGAGTAGTTAGACAAGACTGGACAGATATAGATAAACAATATTGGTCACAATTTGGAATTTCTCTAAAGACTTTAAAGAAATTTGGTGTAAGTAGTATAAAATATTATTTATGTGATGGTGTAGTAAAGGGAGTGTATAAGGAAAATAATCCTATGTATGCATATAAAGTATATGATAGATTCAAGATTTATAGACCTTTAGCAGATAAATATACTAAATGGCGTAATAATTTAACCCCATATGATATTCAGGGATATGAACAATTACCTAAAAAAGGTGATTTACTAATTATTACTAAATCTATGAAAGATGTTATGTGTTTATATGAAATGGGTTATACTGCTATATCACCAGCTTCAGAAAGCACATTTCTTACTCCAGATGTTATAGATGCACTTAAACTTCGATTTAAGCGTATTTTAATATGTTTTGATAGAGATGTTCCTGGAGTTAAAAATATGCGTAAGATAAGCCTTAAAACAGGTTTAAATGGCTTTCTAATTCATAAAAAATGGAAAGCTAAAGATATATCTGATGCGGTGAAACTAAATGGCTTTGAAGTAATTAAAAATTGGTTAAAAGAAACATTATGATATGGTTTACTTCAGATCTACATTTCTTTCACGACCGTATACTAGAATTTCATCCAAAACGAAAAGAGATATTTGGAAGTACTGTTGAAAAAGCTAAAGAAGCTATGATACAGTTATGGAATTCTAGAGTAAACAAGAAAGATACTGTATATATTTTAGGTGATCTTGCATTTGGTGAAGTAGAAGATAAAAGGAAACTATTTCAAAGACTAAATGGAAATAAAGTATTAATACTTGGTAATCATGATAAAGTACCAGATCATTTAAAATGCTATTTCAATCATATTACTCAGATCAAGAATATTAAATTTAAGAAATCTGTATATAATTTCTTACATAAAGATCTAGAAGTAATAATGTGTCATTTTCCGATGTTAAGTTGGGAACACAAAGATAAAGGATCTGTTATGATACACGGTCATTGTCATGGAAAAGTAGATAAAATAAATACAGATTCTAAAGAATTAAGAGTAGATGTAGGTATAGATGGAAATCTAGCTAATTATGATCTAATATCTTTAGAAAAACTTGCAAATCATCTTACAAAAATAGAAAAAGACAATGAACATGGAATGGTTAAATAGTACACCAGACTTAACATGGTTACAATTAATTCTGATTAGTTTTATTGGAAATCTTTGTGGAAGTTTACTTTGTACATATATTGATCGTTATGAAGCAAAGAAAAACAAAAAGAAAGAAAACGACAAATCAGAAAGTTAAAAATGCCACACCAAATATATATGATGGTATTGAATTTAAAAGTAAACTTGAAACATATGTTTATAAACAATTAAAGGCTCATAATCTCAAAGCAGAATATGAGCCTATTAAATTTGAATTAATACCAGCATTTACATTTTGTGGTAAGAAGATTCGAGCAATGACTTATACTCCAGATTTTGTTGGAGATAATTTTATCATAGAGGCTAAAGGAAGACCTAACGATGTATGGCCATATAAATGGAAATGGTTTATGTGGTCATTATTAAATAAAGGATTAGCTGAGAAGTATAAGTTATTTGTAGTACATAATCATAAAGAGACAGATGAATGTATTAGACGAATTCAAGAACTATAAAAGAAAGTTCATACAGATATCTCATCGAACTGCAATATTAATGCACATCTTTGAGAAATCTGATGATGATTTTGAGGATATAATTCTAAGTGATCACGAAGAATATTATAAACAAAATCATAATATAAACATATACAAAGAAGCTGCAGATCAGTTTTTTAAACAATTTGAAGGACATGAAAATCTCTACTTTGTAGAATGTTTAAGAGATAAATGCAATGAAATGTTAAAAGAGCACGAAGATAGAGTACAAAAATTGAAACTAAATGAAAGTAACAGCAATTAGTGATTTACATGGTAACCTTATTGATATAGAACCATGTGATCTGTTATTAATATGTGGTGATATATCTCCATTAGATATTCAAAGAGATTATATCCAAATGACAAAATGGATATTTAATGAATTTCGAGAATGGATAATGAAGATAGATTGTTCTACTGTTATACTTACTCCAGGTAATCATGACTTTTGGTTTGAGAAAATGATTAATCAATCAAACACTTATCTATTTAACAAGTTAACTATATTGATTGACGGAGAGGAAAAAGTATATAACAGTACTGATGATAAATGGTATAAAATCTATGGAACACCTTGGTGTAAACAATGTGGACCATGGGCGTTTATGGCTAATCATGCTGAATTAGCTAAGAAATACGAAAAAATACCAAAAGATTTAGATATATTGATAACTCACGAAGCGTCTAATCTTGCAGAAGTAGGAACTACACACGATAATGGAACTGAAATCCAATATTGTTGTGCTGCATTAACTGATGAAATTAGACGAAAGAAACCAAAGTATGCATTATGTGGACACGTTCATACTGGAAATCATAATATTACAGCATGTCCTGTATACGATTATGTATTTCAAGAGGAAACAGAATGGACTAATGTACGTGTAGCAAACGTAAGCATACTTGATGAATCTTATTCGATTTATTTTAAGCCAACAACATTTGAACTATAACTTAAAAATTTACGATTATGAAGAATTACGAATTAGTTAATTTACAATTAGACGAGCAAAATATGAATAACGATATAATGTCTCAAACTGAACAAGATATTTATTTTGAAGCAGATGAACTTAATGACATTGCATTCGTTAATGAGTTAATGGAAGCAGATCGTTTAAGTAAATTAGAAGAGTAATTATGGACATAAGTATACCTTATTACGAAGATAACACTCGTATAAGTAATAGTAATATCGGATGGTTCCTAAAAAAGGGACCCCGATATCTAAAGGATATGCTAGATGGAAAAATTGAAGGATTAAAAGCAAGTTTCTTAGATAAAGGAACTATGATTCATGAATATATTCTTCAACCAGAAGAATTCTGGAATGATTATATTATTTTAGACTTTGCAGTACCTAAAGTAAAGCAACAAAAAGATCTTCTAGAATTTTATTCTACTGCAAGATTAACCGATCCTTTTGCTACTGAAGAAGATATATTATTAATGAGTTATAATGCAGCTTATAGTAATAATAAATCTATCGATAAAAGAATTCAAGAAGCAAGAGAATTAGTAGAATTATATAAAAACTACATTGAATACTTTAGAAATAAAGATAGTAAGAAAGTTATTTCTTTTGCTGATTTGGCTCTTCTAAAGACCATAAAGCAAAATATGCAAGAGCATAAAAAAGCAAATGAGATTTTATTTGCTTATCCAAAAACGTTTGAAGTTCATAATGAATTTCATATAAATTGGGAATTTCCAAATGCTTCTAAGTTAGGAGACTTCCCTTGTAAATCTTTACTCGATAGAGTAATGATTGATCATACAAATAAGAAAGTAATACTCGTTGATATTAAAACTACAGCTGATGTGTATAATTTCAGACATTCTATAGAAGAATTTGACTATTGTAGACAATTAGCTTATTACTGGTTTGCAATTTATTGGTATTTTAAAAATGAATTAAAACTAGATTTAGAAGAATATACACGAGAAACATATATAATAGCTGTTCAAAGTCATGACGGTTATGAAGTAAAGGTTTTTAATATTGAAAATCAATACATTGAAGCCAAAGTATGTGTTATTGAAGATGCTATTAAACGCATAGCTTGGCATAAAGATAATGACTTATGGGATCATATAAAAGAATATTATGAAGGAGATGGAGCAGAACTACTATGATTATTAATAAATATACAAAACATAGTATATTTTCACTTCCTCAAATATTTTATGATACCTTTACAAAATATGATTTGAAAAATAGTGAATTTGTAAATATGTACACAAGTGATATGAATAATCCACTACTTTCAAATCATATTTTTTTAGTATTTCATAATACTAAAGCTTACTTAATAGAGAGATTAAAGAAACATAGACTATATTATTGTGATTATACTTTAACAATAGATAGAATTAATTATAGAGTATTTGCCTTTAATAAGGCTTATTCAATTCATTCCATAGTAAACAAGATAGATCTTGGTTTATATGAACGCTTAGGATATCAAGCTAAATTACAAATATTAAACTTTTGGAATATTAGTGTTGATAGTAAAGTTCATGAATACCTATTTAATCCTCTTGCAAAAGTAACAAAACCGGTAGGTGAAAGTATATCACTACAAGATTTAAAATATAGAAAAGCCCCAACAGCAAAAACTGAAGGGGCTTTATTATAATGGCCGTTAAAATTTTTGTGGCTTTAAAAGTTAAATATTGAAATCATGTTATCATAATACTCCATTTTTGATCTTGGATCTTGTGCTTCCCATATACTTCTTAAAGGAGTGGCCTTAATTAAGGATCGTTGGAATCGGTTCATACCCTTGTATGGACCTTTTTTTATCTCCTGTGTAGGATCATTCAACATCATTGTAGTTAAGTCACCCCAATATTGTAAAGTAGACCATGCAGCAGTAGGAGTATTAAGTAAGTTAATTACTTCAATAGGTAATATGTTACCACGTGTCTCTAATGAAGCTCTTAGAGTAAGATACGCTGCTTCTTGTTTCCACCAATTACGTTTGTCATCATCTGCCATCGCTCTTACTAAAGAAGAAATGATCATAAAACCTACTGTGGAAAATAAAACTTCATAAGTAACTCTTTTAAGACATCCTTTTTCGAAATCGTCCAATTCATCATAATGATTTTGATATAGTTCCTTTAATTGATCTATTTTATTCTGATTAAAGTAATGTCTATATACATATTTAACTGCAGCTGGTACTTGAGCTTCGCTCCACATGCCTGTAGAATAATTAAATTGACGTTTAGTTAAGAACTTGGTTTGTAAGTTAACCAAAATAAAGTTACGGAAGATAAGTAACAATTGTCCAATCACAGTTGCATGTAATTTACTTCTATCCAAATCTGTTAATTGCGTGTCAATTCTGGTACCTACCTGTTTTGCCGTATTTCTAACTTTGTTTATAGTAGCTTCATCGAGAGATTTAGCGTACTCTGGTTTTATTACTAGTTTGTTGTTTTTAACTTCAAATGCATCATAAAAAGTTACACTTAGAGTATTCCATTTGGCATTGCCTTCCTTTTTACTCTTAAATCTTCTTAGGAATTCGTTTTTATTTAAGAATTTACCAGATTCAGGATCATATTTATAGTATAGACCAATTGCCAATGCCATTTTACCTTTTGTTACATAATCCGACATTTCATGTCCAAAATACCAAAAGTGTTGATTTAATGCTCTTAAAAATCTAGATTGATTAAGTTTACTAAAGGTTTGAGCATTTTCTCTTACTACACCTAAATACTCCATATAACATAGAACCTTGTCTTTGTTGTTTGAATGACCTATGTTCTTTATTGCATTCGCATATGACGGTATGATTAATTTTGTTGCTTGTGCAAGTTCCTTATTTCCAAAGTATATACCAGAGATTGCTTCGAGTCTATTTTGTATTTTGTTTGTAATAAGACCAGTAAGAATCACATTCATATTTTGAGCTATGCCTTGTATTCTAGTGTATGCAGCTAAATTAGCAGCTAACTTACCAACACTTACTGCCACATGTTTGCCTTTTGGTAAAGGAACATCTAATTCTAATGCATTCTTTTCCATACCATATACCAATTGATCTAGTACAGATTTTAATTTATCATATGTCTTACTTTCCAAACCTTGTATTCTACCACCCTTCTTATCGGTAAAATCTGTACGACTAACAAAATCAAGAGCTACTTCTAATTCTGGGGCGATTTCACTCATTTGTTCATAATTTTCTGCCATTTTGTAATAAGCAATGACAGATCCTACTATATCGTTTGTTAAAGCGTCTGGATTTGATAACATCTTAATATACCTAGTAGGTATAAGTTTAACAAGTGACCCATCTGATCGTTTAGCATTTTCCAACATATATGCATTATCATCATCCTTTACAGTGTAAGTATCTTCTATTGCATACGCTAACCCCTTTAAAATATTGTTCTTACTTCGGATTTGTGTCCATGCCCCCCCTTCTATTTGTGGTAGTCTATATTTATTTTCATACTTTAAGAATTGAATCTTAGAATTTGATAATTCCATTACATCAACAAGTTTATCATAAAGCTTCTTTAAGTTTGAATCAGAAGTTATTTTACGATAATTTGCACTGTTGTCATACAATTCAGGATTTGGAATTCTTGTTTCTCCACGATCTGCATATTTAGTAAATCTTTTATCGTAGAAAGGTGATTCTTTATCGATTTCAGACCAAGATCTGTTAGGTACTTTGCGCATGTATTTAGATCTTAACTCTTTCTTCGGAACTAATTTCTTCCAAAAGGAAGCTGGTACAAGATTTCCTTCATAGTCATATCTAGCATTTATAGAAACCCACGCATTATATTCAGCTTGACCTAATTTTTCAACTCTTTCTAATTCTTCATAGAATCTAGGGTTTACTTCCCATTCAGCTATGTCCATTACTTTGGATTTCTTTGATTTATCACGAGTTTTCAAACTTTCCTCAGAAATCAATTCATCATAAGTATTAATCCACGACTTTACTTGGTCAGGCATGCTATCAACATCTACTTTACCATCTTCTCTGGTGTAAAGTCTTAACATGTTCTTTCTAGCCGTTTCATATAGTATTTGATCATCAGATTTATTTGTGTTTGATGAAAGAGTTTTAATATCGTCCCAGAATTCTTCAATTATTTGATCAACTGTATTGCGTTGTTCCCACTTAGCAAATTTCTCTGGACTTAAATTCTTCTTTGCCTTTTGTAGAGCTTTATTAAACTTTTCCATATTTGGAGTATAATGTAATTTCTCTCTTAATTTTTCATTATACTCTCTCATTTCTATTGCTATTTCTTTATCTAATCCAACTTTTACTGAACCATCTGGATAATATGGATTAGCTAAATTTCTACGTCTAGTTTCTAACTCTTGTAATTTTAGATAATCTTCATCGGATAAATCTTCTCTGTGGTAATCTCCGTTCTTATCAACGGTGGTACTTAACAATAGATTTATTTCCATATTTATGGAATCTCTACGAGATCTTGCTTCTTCGCTAAGACTGTTAGTTAGCTCGTAATACTCTGGAGTAAACTTACGAATTGTATGCTTAGCTTCCCAATCATTATTTGCTTTATTCCATTTCTTTAGTTGCTCTGGATTCAATAAACCAGGCACTTCAGCAATATCTTTATCTCCAAATCCTAATTTTTCGGCTAACTTTTTTTGATGTTCCAAGTAATCTTGATAGTGTTGACCGTAATTTAAGTCTCTTGTTATAAAGCCTGTTTTATGACCATCTTTATTTTTTTCATGCATATAAGCTAACTTAGATTTATCTACATGTGATAGTATTTCTACAAGCTCTTTACCTACTTCTAGTTCTTTTTCAGCAACGTTATTTTTAGTATTAACTATCTTGTTAAGAATTATACGTACTAACTCACTATTAGAATATTGTGTATTACCTGCCCACTGATCCCATAGATTTATATCCACATCACCTTCATCTAATATTTTTTTAAGATGATCTATAGTAAATGAACCGGCTTTGGTTGCTTCTCTAATAAAATTATCTTTAGCAACAATGTCTGCTAAATTGTTATAGTTTCTTACTAATTCATAGTAGTCACCTACAGTCCTTTTTAAGTTTTGTTTTGTATCCTCAACTAATTGAGGATCATTTAAATAGTCAAACGTAGATTCATCATCCAACATGTTCTGGATATTAGTAGCAATGTTACCATAAAAACCAATATAACCTTTCTTTATCATATCTAATTCTGCAGAAGTTATATCTAGCGGGTTATTGTACTTTTGGTTTTCATTTACTTTGGTTTGTAAAGCCTTTACTTCATTTAATGCAGATATTACATCACTTGCCATATAATCTACAAATTCAAAAGTAGCTTGATCGTTTTCCAATTGGTTTAATTTAAATTCCAACGCTCTTAATTCATCTACTTTCTTACTGTCACTATATTTCGCATATTGAATGTCTTTTATTCGCCTTGTCAAGGCTTGAATAAGTTTATTATACGTTTCATGTATTTTTTTTGGAACGTATGATGGGTTATTTATTTTATCTGAATTATTTAATAATACATCTATAGATACTTCCCCATCATTATTTAATACAATGTTTCTTATCTGTCTAAATTGTGCAGAATATATTAATGACTTTGTTCGTATAGCTTCTTTCTTATTACCATTAAAATGATTAACTAAATCTGAAAATAGCTTAGATGGCTCCCCATTGGGAGCCTTATCTAAACCATAACCATTGTTTTCTGATAACACATAATATGCAGCATTTTCATTACCCAATATCTTTGTATATTGCTTTAGTAAAGCTGCAACCTCTTTATTTTTAACATTTAAACACTGCATAATTATTCACATTCTTTTCTACGTTGTTTACCATTTGCTGTTAACTCATCAATTGAATCCTGCAAAGATGCATTTATTGCTTGTTCTTCTGTAGCTGGTTCAAATTCTATATCGTCTAATAAATCTTCTTCGGCTATTTCATTTCGCATAGAAACTTTCTTCTTATTCTCTGCTTCTGAATTTATTATAACAAAGTTTTTAGCACGTGATACAGCTACATATCTCAACTCGTTTCTTAATTGCATTACATCTCTACCATAACCAAACGTATCAATTTCATTGGAGAGTATTAAAACTTTACTGTATGTACTACCTTGTGATTTCCAAACAGTTTGTGCGTACCCATAATCAATTGCTTTTCTAATTTTTAACCTACCTTGATTGTCTTCTAAATTCTTGGTAATGTTTAATTCATTATCAATGTTAAACGCCATTTGAACCAAATCTCTATATTTAGATATTTGCTTATCCTGTTTGGCTTCTTTAGCCATTCTCCACAATCTGTCTTTATATTCTACTATTTCAAATAGCTTAGAATCTGGTTCATTTTTATCAATTACAGTAATCTGGAAGTCATCCATAATAGTACTGCCAGTAGGTCTGATTGATAATTTGAATGCTTTAAATTCTATATCACCTTTATCAGTTTTAAACTTGACAGTAGTGTCTGTTATATTTTGAATTACATAATCCCCAGAGTTTACTAATTTATAAGATCCATCAGGCTTTCTAAGTTTGTTAGAATAACCCATTATAATATCACCTTTTACAAAGGGTTTAGCAAATTTTCCGTATCTTAAAGATCTAATCTTTGAATTATACGCAGATACTGCAGCATTTGTAGCAGTTAAAACTCTAAAATGTAAAGGATCAGCATTGAACTCTTCAGAAGTAACAATCTGTTTCAGGTTTTTATCTATAATTGCATCATCCGAAGTGTACAATACTCCTTGACCTTTATCATTTATATCAGTTTGGTAACTCAATCCTTCACCTCGTCTAAGTCTGGTAGCTTCTTTTAAAATAGGATTATCACCCGTTCTTTCTACTTTGGTTAAAGTTATTTGAGGTACTCCATCAGATGTAAATACTTTAGAAATATGATCTGATTTTACAGGTCTTAATTGTGCAGAATCCCCAACATATATCACACTAACACCATCTTTAGCTACGATTTTCTGAATGTATTCATACAAACCGTCTTGCACCATTGAAGCTTCATCAATAATAATTAATTGACCTGGTTCATATTTCACTTGATTCTTAGATCTAAACTCTAGTTCTCTTAAATCCAATGAACCTTGCTCCATTGCTATATCTGTATCCGGAGTAAATCCAAATAGAGCAGAAAGCGTATACACATTAGCATTAGGATTGTTTTGTTTAGTTATAACATTTGCTCTATGAGTAGGAGCAGTATATACAATGTTGCCTCTACCAATTCTGTGATCTAACCACTTACTAAATATACCAATGATAGTAGATTTACCTGTACCAGCATAACCAGATAAAGTAATTTCAGTTCCATAGTCTTCAATGAACTTCTCTAGTTCATATAAAGCTGATTTCTGTTGGTCATTTAATGAGAATGGTAAATTGATCTTAAACCCGTCATTAAATGTAAATACATACTCTTCTTCTACTTTCTTAGCCTCTTCGGATGCTTTTGGTAAATCCTTTGCAAGTAAAGCAGCTTCATCAGTAAAACCAAATTGATTAGCATAATCTAAGAATTCCTTAGTAGTATCAGTAATTGCTGGTTCAATGTTTGATCGGTTCCTTAATAATTCTCTTACTTCCATCAAAATTTTTGGGAATTCTGTACCCCATTTACCTTTATCTTGAGTATGAGTAAGCGTTACATCACCTGTGGATAATAATCTATTTAAAGCTTCTGGATTTTGACTGAAAGATTCTAACAATAAATCTCTCATAACATCACTGGATGCTTTATCCCAAGAAACTGTATTTAAATCTTTAATTTTTCTACCAATAGATCTTGCTTGACTACCTGAAGCAATTTCTAGTTGTTTTCTAATGTCTTCTTTTTCATCATCTGACATAGAAGAAAATACTAATTTTTGAGCTTGAAATGCACCTTCTACTGTTTGAAAATTACCACCAATACGTATAGAAGATTCTGATTTATCACCAGATATAGTAAAAGGTCTAACTGCAAAATTACTTAAGTCTGCATTTTCACCAGTACCAGCATATATATTAATTGTTTCTGAAGATTGTTCAGATGCAAATAAATCCTGTTGAGTAGCATCAGAAGTTCTTAATTTAGTCAAAGGTTTTGTAACTAAAACTTTTACATACTCATCTCCACGTTTCCATTCAATAACATCACCAACTTGAGCTTGTTTCCAATAATCCAAATGCCCTTGTGATTCATATCTTGTAGTTGCTGTCCTTTCTCCATTTCTAACTGCTTCTATAGTTGATTTGGATTTTAATCCTGGTCTACCATGTTCTCCATAATCAAAAGTCATATTACCTTTAAATTTAGCTGGAACAGATTGATCAGGGGCTAACTCATATTCAATTTGCCATGCTTCATTTATTTTTGGTAATACTTTGGAATTAAAATATTCTGTAGACCAACCTTCTTTTTGAGACCACGTTTCTGCAAGATTTGTAGGTATACTAGATTGTTTTGAAGGTTGTTGCAATACTTGTGATTTACTATATTCAAAGTTATCCAAATACTGTTGATATGCTGCTTCTGCATCAGCTTCACCTTTTTGAGTTTGATAGTCTTTAACCCATTCTTGATAAGATAATGGTTCAGTTGCTTGTTGAGTTTTAACCGTTTGCTGTATATTAGCAAACATGTCTGTGTTAAATTCACCAGCTTGATTAAATGCCTTTGCTTGTAAACTAGCTTTTACCGGAGTAAGATCAGTAACCCAGGTTATTTGTTCTTCTGGCATAATTTCATAACCCTTTGGTACAACATTGTTGTATTTAAGAACAGATCTATTTCTACCACTCTCAATTAATATGTTTCCTCTATAACTCATTCCCTTCTTGTTAATCAATCTGTACACTGGGGCATCATCTTCATTAATGCCTATGTACTCATACAGGAACGTAGTTCTAGGATCATTGTTTCTATCTAATTTTACTTTTTTAAATGGTGGATATATAGGTTGACCATTTTGATTGAATGAAATTATAGATTGAGACTTTTTATCATATATAATGCCAGGAATTTGTACTTCTACTCCTTTCTTGTTTACTACAGTAAAACCACTATCTTCGTGAGGTAACGCCCTGTATACAGGTCTACCTTCTTCTTCAATAGTTTCTCTACTAGAATCTAATACGTAATAATCAATAGTAGGAACTACGTGGTCGTTCCACCACAAGTCTTTTATTACTTGGAATACTTTAATATCTTTAACTGCATCATCAGGATTTCGTTCTAAATCTCTAATGTAATCAAAATAACCTATTTCCTCTCTGATTGAATTAGGTACATATCTAAAGATATTATTCTTACCAAATGCATCACCAGAAGTATAGAAAGCATACAATGCAAGATCTTTTGCAAAATCTCTTATTTCCTGATAATCACTATCCCACAATTCCTCCCAAGCTCTAATGATCTCATTTTCTAAGTTATTATCACCACTCTTGTTTGGTTTGTAAGCAATAAAATCAGGACCATTTAATTCAGTTGTATCTTCCTTTGGTCTACTAAAGATGTTATTAATAAGTACATTTTCAAATGAACCATCACTACTTAATAAATCTGGATATTTGCCACTTCTTACATCAGATTTAATTCTATCCAATCTCTTAGAGATACTATTTGGACCACCTAACAAACTACTGAGCTTTATTCCATTTTCAGCTAAATACTTATTAAAGAAACCAGCTTTATACGTAGCTTCCATACTTCTGGTAATATTATTAATGTATGTATCATCACTAATTGCATAACCTTTAGTATAGAATTCTATTAATGTTCTTAAGTTTTCAAATTCTGGAGTAAGTCTAATCATTGTGTTTTGGAAGGCAATTCTAGGGAATATTAATGCATCTTGCATTTTCTTACCTAAGAATGTATTTGAGAATACCTTTATAGGATCTTCAAATACTTGTTGCTCTACCATGAATTGTTTCCATTTATCCAAGAATGCACTTTGTAAACCAAAATTATTACCAAAGCGCTTAGTATCAATTTGAGATAATGTAGTTAATTCAGACAAAGATCTTGAGAACGGATTAAGTTCTTGATAAGTCTTCATAATAAGCAACTGATTGTAGTACCAATCAAATGTTTCTTCTTTTTTCAATTGCTTCTTTAAGTAATTGACATCGAACATCTTTTCTCTTTGTTTAACACCTACACCTTTATCATTCAAAAAGTCTAAAAGCTGATCATATTTACCTTTAGATAAAGATTTTGCTTTCTCAAAATATGTATTCCAAATAGTTCTATATGCTAGACTTTCAGGATTTTTGTTTTGTGTATCTACATTATAAAAGCCAGAGTATTTGTCATATTCTATTGCAAAGTCTTTTAATATCTGTTGAGGCAAGAAATAAAATGTACTTTCGCCTTTACCAGATCTAATCAAGAAGTTAGTCATATTAAATGTTAACTTCCTTACATTCAATCGAATGATGTATGGATCTTTTGCAACGTCCACATGAGCATTGATTAATGCTGATAACCAGTCAAGGATATTAATCTTATTTCTATCATTACTCTGGATACCATACAAATTGCTTATGCCATAGTCTCTTAAAATTTTATTTGGTTTAAATCTTAGTTTAACCAATTGAGTAAGAACTTGATGAGCATTTGCTAATGCAAATGGACCAATACCAAATTTACCACCATTCAACTCCGCTTTAGTTCTACTTTGGAATGTTGGAGTAGCATAATACAATTGAGATTTACTTGTACGTTTACCTTGACCGGTTATTGTATCTACTTCTTTAAGAATTGTATCCTTCAAGTAATCTGTTACTGTATCCAGTGGTTGTCTGGCTTCTGCAAAGTTTAATGGATTAGAAATAACTGATATATACATATCAAGAAGCATGTTTTCATTTGCTTCTTTTGAATTTGCTTCAAAGTCAGTTTTACCATTATATCTTTCATAAACTTTACGAACTATGGTTTCGTCATCTAAACCAGCTTCTCTAAGTCTATTAGTATAATCTTCCTTAGTCTCAAATTTGATTCTATTACCATTCTTATCATAGTTATATCTAGCAACGAATAATTTATCAATATCGAAGTCAGAACCAGTAAGAGATGTGAACTCATCAGGTAATGTAATAGTATCACCAATTTGTTCAGGATACAAATCTACCACTTTAAGAGCTGCAGTTGATGCTTGACCTTGAGCAGGAATACGATAACCCATTGCAATAGCCTTAGAATTTGGACCAACTATACCATGATCTATTAACCACTTCTTAGCTTCACTAAAAGTCTTTTTGTCATAATCTGGAATTATGTGTTTCAATAAGTTGATTGAAATAACACAATCCATAGTACCATCGGTATTTGCGAATCTTAACTTTCTTTCATTTTGTACATCTGAAGTTACAGCAATTCTATTGTACAATATCGAAGACATTTGAATAAACATACCACCAGGTAAGTTGGTATCAACAATTGATTTATTCAACATTGATATAAGACCGCTCTCTATCCAAGAGTTATCAGATAAACCAGAAATTGGTGCAACAGTTTCACCATTTTCAACATCCAAACCATTAATAACATTGTCATTCATGTTTGAACTTAGAGCTTTGCGTTGCATAATTTCAGCAAACCTTTGTACACTTACTTGGGGTTTATCTGGAGTAATACCAAAATCTCTTTCTATCTCTTTTCTACCAGCCTCAGTAATCGCATTATGAGCACCATTAAAATTGTTAATTAATTCATCACCACTGTACACTTTACCATCTGGTGTGGTATATTTCCATGCACTTCTGATATTACCCATAGCAGCTTTTTGTGCTTGAGATACAAACATCTGTCTTTCTGCATGATGAGGATCAGTAATTAACTGACGTCTAAAGTTAGTTAAAGACTGTTTATGAGTAGGCATTGACATTAAACTGTCCATGTCTATTTCTTTATTAGTCTTATCTTTATAAATTCTTGATTTAACCTCTTTAGCCCTTTGTCCTACTTTTACTGCAGAATCAAAAGCAAGCATATGGATATTACGTGATTGCATAACTTCCAATACTTTACCCATATCCCCAGTAGAGAAAATACGATGCACAGGGAACATAGCCATCTTATCAAATATTGGTATATCCCTTTTAGCACCTACATCGTAATGATCACCAAAATACATGAATTTCAAAGGTTTCAATGTAACCGCCAATGCTTCTGCATACGTATCCATATCTGCTTCAAGATCTGCATTTGGATTATTAAGTAAATCAAATGCTTTTGCTACTTGTGGTGTCCATCCATCTACTCTACGTACTAGTTCTTTATAAAACTCTGGAGATATTAGTACCGTGGCATCAGTTTGGTTTACTTTACCTTTTGGATTAAGATAACCATTAAATTTATCTCTTACTATAAGATTAGCTGCATCTTCTACATCCTGAGGTAAAGCTTCAGAACTATCGTAAGTTCTAATTGCCTCATCTAATGTCATATTGTGCATTTCCTGAAGCAAGCGTATAGCCGCAGATCTTTTAGCATACTCTGCAATTTGATCAGCTTGTCTACTTACGATAACATTATCTGATAGTGTACCTACGTTCACTTCAGTGAGATCTGCCATTGGATTTCCTTCTTCGTAGTCTATTCTTGGAGTAACACCAGTGGATAATACCTCACGTAAACGTTTAATTTTATCTACAGGATTTTTGTAGTAGGCTGGATCTTTTATAAAAAGTTTCTCAAATTCAATTACTGAAGAAATGGTGTTAGCAAAATAATTACCAATCATTTCAGCAGCACCAAGATTTTCGCTATAATTAGAAACTGTTGCAGATTTTTTATAATGTGATGATGCTTCTTCTAATGCCTTCTGTGGTAATGCTAAACTCGTTACACTAGCTATTTTATTACCATCCCATTTAATTATACCCAATTCTTGTGCATAATTTAACTCATCTTTAAATGCATCCCATAGGTAGTTATTCATCAGATTTGCTTTCTCAGCATTACTGAACTTATTCCAATTATTTCTTATTTGAGAAATAATAGAAGTTCCATATTCATTACCACCAAGATCTTCTGCTAGGTCCAATGCTTCGTTAAAGTTCGAAAAATCTTTTTCAAATTCAATACCATTTAACGTAGGTCTTTCTTTCAATTTAAAGAATCCGTTGAAGTATCTGAATCTATAACCGTTTCTGTTTCCAGTGTCATAATTCTTTATTTTTTGTTCTTCAGTCAAATTCTTCTCATTCTTGTAATTAAATTCAATGGTATCTAATTCAGTTTCAAAGTAATTAATAAATCTTTTAAGAATTTGAGCATCGAATTTTATTTCACCATTACTTACGTCAAATGGATTTTTAAAGTTGTTTATTGCAGTACCATATAATGTATTATATGTTTGAGAATCACCCATAGTAGGTAAGATAATTCTACCTGCTCTGGTAAATGTCATCTTAGCAATATAGTCTTCAAGAGGGGATATTTCTGTGTACTTACGTCCTTTATCTGCACTACCTTGTTCTTTAAAATAAACAAGAGTTTCAAATCCTATTTTACCTTTAGCATCTGCATTATTATATAAATTTGTTAACAATACAGAACCCTTGAAGTAATTAGGATTGGTATTATTACCAGTATTGTATAATACTTTGGTAAGTGCTTCTACTGTTGCTGGGTCATTATCCAATCTTTGAACCATGTCAGACAAATAATTGTGTTCTGATATAGGATACAACAATTTACCATCAGTAGATAATACTGATAATTCATCAGAAGAAGGATGCAACATTGCATATGTCTCAGCGAGTCTTCCTAAGAATTTAGAATCAGCATAATACTTTGTAATACTTCTATTGTATTGACCAGGAACTACACCACTTTCTTGAATTTTTGCCAAGTCCTTTACTTTGGAATTAAAGAAGAAGTATATACTCTTATTGGATCTATCTGATAACATTGAAACTAATGCTTCAGTAGGATCTGAATTGTAATATTCCTTAGTAAGGAAAGAATTTAGTGACTCTAAATCAATTTCTACTCCAACTTTATTGAGTAAATCAACTATCTTGTTCTTAATAGTAATTAACTTTTCTGGTACATATTCTTTGTAAGTTTGACCATTTACTAATTTTTTGTTAGGTGTAGTTTTATATTTCTCTACAACCTTTATTATTTTATTAAACTCATTGTTGATTTCTCTAGCTATGAATTCTTCAGATTCACTAACTTTTGCTTTGAATAAGTTATCAGAAGTGTCTAATACGCTTCCATTTGTTATTAAACTATAGTTCCAACCTTCTAATATGTTTTTAGATACCTTATTTGCATTTTCATCTTTAACATACAAGTTAGTTTGTTCATTACCGTTTTCATCTTCAACTTTTTCTGATAAAATACCAACTAACTTGTGTCTAGCTTTACGGAATGTGTTTCTAAACTGAGTTTGTAAATTCTCTCTTGCTATTTTTTGAACTTCGTCCTCTTGAATACCTTTCTTTTGTACATATTCATTTGTAATCTTGTATAACTCATTATACAAAGTTTTAAATAATGGTGTTACTTTAGCAAGTTTTGCACTCTTGTCCATCATCCCTTTGAATGTGTTTTCAGAGTGGATCTCATTAATAATAGTATTCCAAGATTTATCAAAATCTACCATTAGAGGTAAACCTGTAACAGGGCTCTTTATTGCAGCAACACCCTGTACTTGGGTTACAGTGCCATCAGGATTTGTTTTTTGTTTCATTACAAATTCTGTTCTAGGCATTGTCGCAATGAAAATTTTTATAGATGCAAGAGCATTATCTTTAACTGAAACAGACAGTTGTTCTTGAATGTAGTTAGCCATTTGATCTCCTACGCTATTACCAACTGCTTTTTCATCAATTTCTGCATCAATGTTTTCTTGTTTATCTACTGCTCTTATTTGATACTCATTTAATTTATTTATGATTTCAGGTTTAAATACAGTATCGAACGTATTGTAGATTTCATCTCTAACTTCTCCTTGTTCCTTAGTAATAGTTCCTTTTTCAACTAATTTGGCTGTTATATCTGGTTTTAATGCAGCTTTTAACACTCCATAATTAAGATTTTGCAAATCATCACGTAGTCTTATGTTATTTAATGTAAATAAAGCACCTACAAGTGAATTTACAGTTTCTTTGAATTGTGTGTTAGTAATGTTTTTAAATTTGTGATTTCTTATTTTAAATGGAGCACCTGCACCTTTATATGCAGCAAGAAATTCATTTACAGCAGCCGAATCTTGTTTGGATCTATTGTAATAACCAGAATCGATTCTATTAAAAATATTATCAATACTAGTATCGGTTCTCCAAACCCATTTACTTATGAAATTCTTAATAGCTTTCCAAGCTCTTTTAAGAAGATTTAATTCAGGATCTACTTTATTCAGCATATACTGCCTAAAGTCTTCTGCTAAAGCTTCTTCTACTTGTTTATCACTTCCAACAAAACCAGTTCTATTTCTATAGAATTCATAAATTTTCTTTCTTTCCTTTGGAGAAATAGTTAATAATGATACTCTATGGAATGCTTCATGATACAATGTACCACGTTCTGCACCTTTCCACAGTATAGTAGAATCTTTTCTAACAAGACCCATAGCATACTCATTCCCACCAAGTGCAATAGCATCTTCAACAATATGTAAAGAATCTTCTGGTAATCCTAATTTATTTCTAAACCATTGAATTTCCTCTGGAGTTACTACTTCTGATATATTTCCTGCAACTTTACGAAAAGGTACATCAAAATCTTCATCAATTCCCAAACTCAAAGGATCTATTTCTCCATCATTAGTTATTTCCTTTATGTAAGAATCATCTTTAGTTGTAACTTCAGAAGTCGTAACATCTTCAGTAACCTCTGTCTGTGGTTCTGGGGTGCTAGGAATATTTGGTAACGAACTGGCTTTATTTTCAACAGCTTCTTTTACTTCAGGATTATTGATCTTTCTTGGTATCTTTTGAACATCTTCAGCATATGCGAAAGAATCTTTAAATAGTTGATCATCTAAGTCACTTCTTATTATACCAGCTTTTTCTAACACACCCATAGTATAAACTGGGGTAGAAGAAATGAAATCATCCTTAGTAAGAGATATACCTGGAATGATATCAAGCAAATCAACAGAATTATTGTTAAAATAATCATATACAGAAGGTAATGCTTCTTTTATTGGTCTAAAGAAATTTTTTCTAGCTACACGCCAATGGAATCCCATTAATGCTTCAACTATATCTTTTTTATCCTGAGTAGATAAGTTACCAATGTTGAATGTTTTTTCACCAATTACTAAATTACCTTTATTGTCAACATATAATTGCTTTTCTTTTAACCAATCAAATGTTTTATCTGCAGTGGTTACTTTGGTAGCATCTCCAAATCTAACCATAAAGTCAATTAATTCTCCAGCAATAACTCCTGTATCTCTATATTCAGAGTTAGGATTAGTGCCATAATTAATTAACAATTCAGCTAAAAACTCAGCTTGATTTCTATCAAATCTTTGAAGAGTTAATTGTAATGGCAACATTTGATTTGATAAAGTACTAGATTTTGGTGGATAAATAAACAATTGTCCACTACCACCTTTACCTGGCAACATTTCACCATTAGCTCCTATTATATCAGAATCTTTTACAATACCATCACTTATACCAAATGTTACATTTTCTGGAGTAATCTCAGTAATTTCTGTTGGTATCTGTAAGCCTTTTACTTCGTGTATTGGTCTGAATACAGCTCTACCATCTTTTCTAACAACATTAGGTATTCCTTTAGTTCTAACTATTGTGCTAGGTACTACAGCTTCATCATTTGTTGCAGACTCTATTGTAGAAATTACTGCATTTCTAAATCTACGTAAATCTGCTATAGATAAATCATTAGCATTATTAATAAGATTAATATCCTCTTCTGTAAGCCTTTCTTTAGGTATGCTAGCTAATTTTGCTGCTAAGAAAGTTCTAGCTCCAGAAGGAGTTTTCAAAGCCATTGCATAATCGCCAGTGCCATGATGAATTAACATTATTATAGATGCAGAATCATATGTACTAGGATCATTTTCTTTATATGGTTTATGCCCCTTTTCTGTATAATCTTTATTTATAACAAACTCACAGAAACTATCATTAAAAAAGTTTGGATCTTTTATTCTCTCTGCTAATTCCTTGCCTGGCTTGGTACCAGGATAAATAGGCGTTGTAGCATCAGGATTAAAGAACAGTGTATGAGATACTTTATCTTGTACCATTTCTTCAATTTCTAAAGATTCATCCAAATCTCTAGTCTCAGAGTCCATATCTGCTCTTTTGTTCATTTTAGATTCTGTAGCAATCTTCTTACGGGCCCATTTTACTTGAGATTCTTCAGTTACTTCAGGATTAGAAGTTTCATAAGTTTCAGATACTTTTTTATCATCCTCGTCTGAAACAGCTTCAGAATTTGCAAGATCTATCAGAGCTTTTTCATCAGCTCGCTCAAATTCTATTTCATCCTCTTCGTCTTCTTGAGTTTCAACAACTGGTTTAGGCTCAGGTTTAGGTTTCCTCTCAGTATCTTCTTGTTTTTTTTCTTTTACTTTGGCTAAGGTATCTTCAAACTCCTTACTTAACTCTTCTAATCCTTTAGTAGGAAATTCTTCATCTTCTTTTACTTCCTTCTCTGCTACTGGTATTTTAGTATCAATGTCAGAAGTAGCCCTGTCATCCATAATAGGAGTTTTTGGAGACGTTGCCTTTTCTTGCTCTACTTCAGTAGCTACTTGATTATCTACTTGAGTTTCGTTGTTAGTAATAGGTTGTTGATCATCACTTTGATTAGCTGCTTCTCTAGACATTTCTTTTGCAGATTCTGCTTCAACAACATCCTTTGCATTTTCTTCTACTATCTTTGATGATTCATCTGAATTGTTTATATAATTATCAATTCTTTCTTTTATCTTTTTACCTATCTTCTTTTTTGATTCATTAGAAGCGTTGTTGAAGTTTATAAGTTTACCATCTTCCAAAGTATTACCGAATATTTCATTCATCTTATGCTCAGCTACCAAAAGGTCATGATTTGCAATCATTGTGTTGACATAACTATCAATACCTTTGTTAACCAAATTTGGAGTGGCTATGAAGTTTGAACTGAATCTAGTACCTTCTGATAATTGATTTAGTTTAGCATCTATGTCTTTTAATATATTAGGTATTTCTTTTGAAATAGATTTACCAACAGCATTTGACTCATTCGTTATACCAAACTTTTGTTGATTTTCTTCTGGCTTAGATTCGAGTGCTGTTTTTAATTGTTCTAATGCTTGCTTTTGAATGTTTAACTTAGTTAATGCAACAGCAGTAAGCTTCTCTTCTGGAGAATAATGATTTAACATTTGATCATTTTCCAAAGTAGTATAGAAAGCATTGTCTGCCTCTTGTGCTTGATTGGCATTGTCAAGTGCTTCTTGTGCATCTATTGTAGCCAAGTGTTGCAATCCAATTAAAGTATTATATTCAGTAGTTCCAGGATTGTATCCAATAGTCTTACCAATATTTTGGTTTACTTTGGATTTAGATAAACTGAAAATGTTATTTGCAGTAGCTATTTCATCATTTAAATCTTGTTCAGTAATACCTTCTGGCAAATTATACTTATAATTTTCAAGTACATCAAGTACATTTTGTTGATAATTCAACTTCTTATTTGCCATTTCAGAGTAAGACATAGCTTTGATCATTGCATCTTTTTTACCAATGTGATCTGCAACTACGTCTCTTACAAAAGAGTTGGCAGTCATGTCTTTGTAAGTCTTTAACCCAGAATGATAAGCAATTGTAGGTCCACCCATGTATAAACCTAATGCAAAACCACCTTTTACATCATTCCAAAATTGTGGATCATTTGCTAATTCAGATTCAGTATCTATTCCAGATAATATTTTTGCAGTACGATAATTGGCGTTAGCTAAGCCCATTAAAGATTGAAAAATACTGCTAGACTTTCCATCATACTTACCAGAAATATAATCATAATCAAATACATCTTGATTGGCTTCTTCAAACGCTTCTCCAGTAGCAGAAAAACCCAATCTACCAAGTGCTTTGGCAGCTTGCAGACTAGCATTTTTTACTGGGGAATTGTATGCAAGTCTAGCATTAAACCCAGTATAAGCGTCTATAAGTTTGTTATATTTACTTGCTGCAGCTTCGCTTAATTTCGTACCTGTTTTTAATAATGGATTTAAAGCAGTTTTAATTGGAGCTGTTATTATTTTGCCCATAGCTTTACCAAGAGGTGCAAATACTAAAGCAGATTGAGCAACATCCATAGCAGATAATGCCATGTTGTTATCATAAACTCTTTCTAATCCATCTTTTAAGGATCTTTTGGCATTTACTAGAGTTGCATCGTTTATGGTTATCTCTCCAGATATAACTCTATCTATTATCTCATCATCAGAGATCTTAGAAACATCTATATTGGGGTCTTGTTGTTTTAACTGGTTTCTACCAATTTCAGCATATTGTTTAATGTCAATACCTTGTTCCTTTAAACTATCTTCAATTCTAGATCTATACGCACCATATACTTGAGCTAGAGATTCTCTATGTCTACTGTATATATTACCAGCAACACTAGCTGCAGTAGCTGCAATTGCACTACCCCACCCAATTAAATTAGATGCAGCACCAATTCCAGGGACAGCGTTCAATGCTCCAGTAGTAGCATAGTGTCTACCTAACCACAAAGCTCCGGTAGCTAAAGCATCTGCGATATAACCATAAACAGTTGCCATAGAAGAACCTGTTAAACCTGGACCAGCGTATAAGAAATAATCTGGGGAATACCAAGGTTTATCTTGAGCTCTTTGTTCCTTTATTCTAAATTCAGAAGACGGTGTATAATTTTCAGATCTTTCTCGTAAGTTAGAGTATATATTATTTATTTCTTCATTTACTTTAGATCTTTCTTCTTCCCACGATTTTCTAGAATTACTTAGATATTCAATTCTCGCATCAATGTTATCACCTTCTTTTTCACCATATTTAGACAAGATGCTATCGTATTGCTCTTGTCTATCTGCTAATGTTCTTTGGAGTTGAAAGTATTCAGATATTGCATTTTTGTATTCTTCAGAATTCTCATCCAAAGTAGGAATAGTATTTTCAAGATTTTTAAGCTTTTGCTTATCACTAAGAAAATTCAATTCATAATCAATATCATCTAATACGGGATTTATATCCTTAGCTAATTTAGCTCTTTCCGACATTAGATTGATTTGATCTCTACTATTCATAAAAGTGGTCCATGCATCTTTTAAGTAGCTCTTATCTTTAAGAGTTTCCTCTGGATTTTCTTTGTCCAATAGATACATTTCTTCATAATCATCAATTGGAGTTTGTTCCAATTCACGATCATACCCTGTTTTAATTTTTGTTAAAGGGGAATGCTGGGCGTTTACTTGTCGTATAGCCGCAGTAGTAGCATTGGTTTTAGAAGGAATTAAACCAGCATTGTATTTGTCTAATATAGATGTTTCCATATATTATTGTAACAGATTAAGCATAGTTTGATAAAGTTCGATATCAGAAGAATATGATTCGTTATATGAACTATCATATAAATCATTTTGTAGTTTAGACCCACCATGTTCTTTATTGACTTCTTGATCAAAAGTCATTCTTGTCATACCATGTGGATCAATTGGTTCCATTGCATCAAATGTAAAGTATTCTCCAGTAAGAGCTGCACCACCTCTGGTGTCAGAGTGACCCCATGCATCTTCCACACTTTCACCTTTTATTGGCTTAACACTTAAACCAACTTCAGATGTTAAACCCATAGTTTTATTAACCATTTCTTTAAAACTGTCAACATCATAGTTAGCATTTCTTATAGACTGAATAGGTATCTTAACACTAACCCTTTGAAATAATTGTGGTTGGCCATTGGATTCACCTACCATTATTTTGTTTCTAGGCACCTTTATAACATCTTGGAATACTCCAGATTTTAGGTCTTCTGCAAAGTTTCTATTAAGTCTTGAATTATCCTGAACAGTGTATTTCATAGAAGGAACCTTCATTACTTTGTTTACAAAGTCTGTGGACAATATTAACCCATTAGTATCTGGAATAGTAAATCCATTAGTTATAGCATCATTACTGTTAATTTCTACTTCTTTAGAAGATTTTATTTTATTGTAACGGTTCATAACTAATCCTGAAGTAGGATAAGTAAGTTCGTTCAACACCCTGGACGCAGTATCATAGTACAATGGTAACTTTTCTTGTTTTACTCCAACAGCTGGGAATATATCAGATTGTTTAGCAAACATATCCCTAACATCCTCTGCATAAGCATTTGCCATAGCTTCATTACTGTAGTTCTTTGATGCAGATTCTTGGTATGCCTTATACATAGTGTTGTATTCTTCTGGAGTAATAGCACCTAATTCTAGAGCATTAGCAGCGTCTGTCAAAGTCTGTATCATAGATGCTTGACCTTCTATAAATGATCTTGTTCTAGTTAGATTTGGATTATTTTGCATTTGACGCTTTTCTTGAACTACTGCGTCATTATACAATTTAGTATAAGCATCTGGATAATCAGTTGGTTGTTCACCATTTTTTCCTTTTCGTGTAGCTGCAACTCTTAAAGCTTGTTGTTCTTTCAAAGCTTGCATTGCATATGGGTCTACTGTAATATTATTTCTAATGTATTCTTGATTATCTATATATGCTCTTTCCATAAAAGCATTTGCAGCATCTTCAGCGGTTGCTCCAGGGTTCTGTTTTAAGTACACTTGCATATGCATTTGAGCCTCAGGAGTAGATAGTATACCACTTCTATTTTCATCCAATATTTTTTTAATTTGATCCCCAGTTACACCAGTATGAATAAAACCGTTGGATCTACCCAAATAGCTATCTTTAAGATTATTTACATATTTATCTGTAAGATCTTTTATTGATTGATAACCTAGTGGAGATACATCATTATAAATACCTGAAGTAAGTGTGTTATAACCAGTAAAATCAACATCGTGCCACAAGGGATTATATTTACCTTCTAGCATTAGACGTTGATTTACTTTTTGTCTCTCTCTTAAACCTTCAGCACTTTGACGAAGCATACTTAATTTAGCTCTGTCTACATTGTTTATTGCTGAATATATCTTAGATCTACCTTCTGCAGTTTTTATCATGTCTAAGTTTTTAGACAATTCTTCAGCCACAGGCAAAGCTCTACCATAAGTTTCATCATAGTATGCTTTTGTGTCAGCAGCGGATGGAGATTGAAATTCAGCCCATTTGTCCAAAGCTGTTGAATAATCTTTTAATGCTTGATCTACGTTTTCTTTTGCCTGCTTCCCAAGTGTATACAATTGTTCAAATGGAATTGGAACGTATGTATTTATGAACTCTGCTTGTGCAGGATTATCATATCTATTTACCATATTAAACTCTATTTCTAGTTCTTGTTAATAAATTATCCACTTGTTCTTTAGTAAATCCTTGACTTAAGAAATCAGCTAAGAATGGTAGTGTCATTTGATCCCTATTGTATTGATTTTGCATTTGTCTATTTACTTGAGACCATTTACCAAGTTGACTAGTTGCAGTTGCTCCAAAGTTTCTAGCAGCAGCTCTGTTTCTAGCATTAAGATCGTTGTACATATTTTCACTTTGTACAAATTGTTGTCCTAAATTATTAAGAGTATTTGCGTATTCTCCCAAGTAAGCATTATCGGCATTTTGTTTAGTTGCGTACATATTTGCGTTAGAAGCATATTCATCAACAGCAGCTTGAGTTCTTGCTGCTAAATTAGCACCAGTGTTAGCATTAATGTTTGCTAAGTTATAGTTTGAAATAGCTCTTGATCTACTGTTAGCCAATCTTGCGGGTTCAATATTCATTCTACGTCTAGCCATTGTACTTCTAACTGCACCAGCATATGGGTTTAATACTAATGGTTCTTCTTCTGGTCCTCTTAATGACTGCAAAGCATTATACACTGTAGGAGCCAATGATAACCAATCTGGTGAATATCCATTTTTTGGCTTACTGAGTGCACGTTTTTTAGTAGCTTCATCTGCAGATGCTGGTATATTTACTGGAGTAACAACATCATCCCAATCTATTGTCATACTAGTATTTACTAGTGGTATTGTTGGTTCAGATAATCTTTGAGTAGTGGTTTTAGTAATGTTGGGTTTGGTTGTCTGTTTGGTGGTTACGGAACCAGTAGTACTAGGAGTTTTTGTAACTTGTTTATTCGATGCATTTGTGTACGTGTTTGTTAAAGTTGGTTCAGATTCAATCGGTCGAAGAGGTATGTCAACATAGATTGGCTCGTCGTTTGCATATGTGATTGCATCTACTGTTTGTGTTGGATATGAAAACCAAGCACCAGTAGTAGGAGAACCAATTGATAAAGGATTCATAGATGTACTTCTATTAAATACTTTACTAATGTTGGTGTCACCAGTATAATCCATAGAAGTGGCAGAAGGCTTTGTATTTCTTGCAGATTCTACAGCTTTAGTTATGTTCTTGTTATTTATAAGAGGACCAAATATGCGTTTTGGAAAATACCCCAATGCTTCACCAAATTTATTTAATCCTGTACCGAGTTCATCAAAGAAATCAGAATATGCAGCGTATGTATCTGCATTCATCTTACTTCTAACATCGTCTACAGTTTTACCCTTACCATCTGCATATGCAGGTATTCCTTTTACTTTGGGTTTAACTCCTTTAGCAGCTTTAACTGCTTCTTGTTCTGCTAATAATTTATTGTAAGCTTTATTAGCATTTATTTTATTTAATCTGTTTGTATTTTCAGCAAACTTGTCTTTGCCTTTGCTAGGTTTCGTCATCTTAGATAATATTTGTCCTTCCTTAGCAAATGTGTTCTTTGTACCAGGTCTTTTAATTTTGTCAGATAACACAGATTCCAAAGTAGACGCATCGACTAAATGATTATCTGTGCCTGGTTTAGTATTTGGAACTTGAACAATATTTCCATAATCATCTCTAACCACTTCATTGTTGTCCAAGTAAGCTAAGTCTGGGAGTATTCCACCATTCTCAAATGTATATGCAAGATCATTATCATCCCAATATTCTCCTTCAGTTTCAGCTGCGGCATTCATACCTATTTTAGTTTTATTGAGAGTTTCTTTTCTGCGTCTTAACGCTTGCATTTGTTTCTTGCGTTTAATTGAACCAATAAGTCCACTCACTAATCCTAATCCACCACCAACAGCAGCACCAATAGGACCACCTACAGTGAGACCAGCACCGGCTAACGAAGCTGCACTGCCAATAGTACTACCTGCAATATCACCTGTTGAACCTTCTTCTGATAAACCAGAAATGGCAGAGCCAAATACATTAGCTCCACCAAGGTAGTTTGACAACTGATCCATGCCAAACGCATATGCTGGTATAGTATTTTTGTTATTTTTCTTTTTCATATTATATCATTGAGTATCTATAAGCTGTACTAATGTATGGCACTTTAAATTTATTACCACCATTGCAATCATACTTATAATTACAGATAAGATATTTTCCTTTCATCCTATCTTTGTATGATTTGTTAGCCAGTTGTTCTACTTCATTAAGCTTCAAAGAATTACGAGGGATTGCAAATTTATAAGTATCCTCTCTGTAATCAATATCTTCACTAGTCAATGTTTCACTAGTTTGTCTTTTTGTAGTAAATAATATCAAATCAAAATTAGTATCTGTAGTAAAATCACCACCATATTCAACATTATCAAATGTTTTGGTTTGTGGATAATCTTTGTTAACTACAAATTCTATTTCAGATACCTTTGCTTTGTCAGAATCTAAATCAGCTTGTTCACCACCATTATATTTAAACAGTTTCAATGATTTAAATAAATATAGTTTATCACTAAACTCTGCATAATAGTCTGGATTATAGTTATAGAATGAAGTAAATACTCCTAATTGTTCATTAAACGCTAGTGTTTTATCTCCTAGAGTAAACAGAACTTCATTGTATTTCTTATCATAGACTGCAATAGGATCTTTTTTAAACAAGTCTTTATTCTTATTCAAATAAGATTGAACTCCTTTTAATTTAGATACTGTTTGTAATTGACCATTAAACCCACATATATCATTACGTTTACTATCATACCAGTATACAGTACTATCTGATTGAGTATTTGCTCTCAACTGGTTTGGACTTTCACCATTCATTGTAGTAAAGTAATCATATCTGTCTAGTATACCACCAGTACCTAGAGTAAGAGCACCTGGGTTATTATCAGTTATAATAGAACGTTCATTTACTGCAACTGTGCCAAAAGCGTCTGTTTGCCAGAATACTAAATTGTTTTTAAATAACTTCATATCATTAATTGGTCCAAATCTAGTATCTACATCAAGATAATTGGCTACTTTGAATTTTGTCCATGAATCAGTAACTTCATTATTTGTTTTAAGCTCTGAAGATATGATACGAGTATCTGTTAATAAATTATCTATATTGTAAATAGATTTAGCTACAAACTTTTTTGCATTAGGTTGAGCAGAGTAAGCATCATTGTATGCATATGATGGAGTGTTCTGAGTATATAAATCACCAACAGTAATTATATCGTCTTCTACAAAGTGGTTAGCAAACCCATCACCAGCTTGATAAGTTCTATTTATAGATGAATCAGCATGTGTTAATGCTAGATTAACACTTGACTCGCATGGTATGAAAGCCCCTAAGAACAATCTATTTGCTTTATTGTTATAATAATCGTCTGTATTATAACTAAACATACAGTTATTATAATCAAATATGTTTAGATATGTATCACCACCATAGCACAGTACTGTGGAAACACTAGATTCAGCGCTAGCACCAGTAGTAATATATACAGAATTCTGTATAGCAGAGTATGAATTACCGCCATATGCATTTACGCTTTGCTTTATATTACACAAAACAACTGCATTGACATATCTGTAACTAGAAGTACTTACAGCTAGTGGTATATTAGCAACCATGTTATCACTCTTAAATATGGCACATATTCCATGAGGACCATATTTTCTAACATTATTTGCGTCAGTCTTATCTACTTCACTGTCTCCTGCAGTTCTAATATTATCCCACACCCAGTTATAATATACTTTATCACCAATAGTAATTGCTTCAGCATTATACCAAGGTTGATCACCATTTGTTAACCAAGGACTACTGGGTCCTGCATATTTTGCACTTTCTATTGCAGCAGATTGAACACCATTTTCAACATATAAACCATAGTATTTAGCAAGCAATGCTGAATAAAAATCATCATTGTTTATTACTATTGCTCCACTAGACACATAACCATTACTAGATTGACCTCCTAATGATTTAGTTGGTTTTATTGTGGAACCGTCATACTTTATAGATCTAGCATTTGCTAATACTTTTAGAGAACCATCTGTAATACCCCAATCACCATCCGCAGTAATAGGAGACGTCATAACCCCTACCTTTTCAACTGTTTGAAACTTATCAATTAACGCATCTGCATTTTCTCTGTTAATCGCTATCTCTGGAGACACGAACATGAAATAATTATTAGATTGCGTATCTGACAAGTTAAAGGTATATTGGAAATCTCCATCGTTATGAGTCTTTGCATAGTAACCATGCTTATTTGAATAAGCTAGATATGGGAATGGTGTTAAGATGTTAGAATCTCTGTCATAATTTGTAATACAACTTACTACACCTTGAGCTAATATAGTTCTATCAGACAATGTTCTTTCACATCTAACTATCTCGTATCTTACTACATCTGATGGTAGATTATTTACTTCAAATTCAATACCAAGTGGTTTAGTAACAACTGATAAATTAGACCCATAATCACTAGCTTCATTGGAAGTAAAAAACTTATAACCAGAATCTTTATTAGATGGCATTCTTATATCACCTATCCAATGTACCGGTGATGCCAAACCTTGCTTATTATACAATACTATACCAAATCTATAAATCTCATCCCTCATATATCCTTTTACTTTGGACTCTATTTCGGCATTAGAATAGTTTGGTATTTTGTTACCAGATGATAAACTTATTGTATTTGATTTATCATTACCTTCATAGTTAATACCTAAACTAGTAAGTGATCTTGAAGAAGCATTGAATGTAAATTCTTCATTTATCATTCCTCTAGATGTAGTAGATGCATCTTCTAGTAAATCTGTAGTAATAAATCTATATGATACATTCCTGCCTTTACCACCCTGTATGTATCCTCCTGTTGGAGAAGTAGTATACTTGTATGCACTACCATCTACATTAAATGGGCATATACAATCATGATCTTTAGGTATATTTGTAGTAGTTAATGCTGATAGAGCAAAGCTTAACGAAGAACCAGAGTTAGATAACAATAATACATTGCCAGAAGAATTAGCTCTAAATGCTCTAGCATCATACTCTACATCCCATGTTTCCTCAGTAAGATTAGCAGCAAATAATCTGTTATCTTTAGATTCTATTACTTCAGGTATAAATGTGTAATTAGCTAATGAATTAAATTCATCAATACTTAATTCCGATACTAAGCTACCACCTTTATCTTCATAGTTTATTACAGAACCAGTTCCAATAACTATATCGTCTACTATGGATATTACAGGTACTTCATTCTTTGCCTTATAGAATAAGGAGATTATTCTAAGTCTATCAAATCCAGTGCTATTGTTTCTTACTTGTAACTTTATGGACTTACCAGTATTTTGTCCTTTAGAACTTCCTTTTACAGCATTGTAATTAGTTTTTTGATCTCCATCACTCAAATGATAAAGAGGGGTAAGTGGAGATATTGCAGACTCTGTACCTCTTACTTTAAACAATTGATAACAGTACTGTATCATTCCAGATTCTAAACTACCTGTTCCAAATCCATTAAATTCAAATGGAGGTAATGTAGCCTTTGGTAGCATTACTATAGTATCCGAAGTAATAGATGAATTACTAGATATGTGATCATCATCCACATTGATTACTTTAATTTGTGAATGACCATCTGCCCAATATACTTTTACATTATTACTTGCTTCCCATCTACATACACTACTAATTGCAGCTACGTTGCTAGATGATACTTCTATATCTAAAGGCCTATTAGTTACCACTTTTGTTACAATTGGTTCTTCCTGTGATCTAGAAAAATCAATCCTATAGACATTATTATTGCTAGTACCATTAATTTTAGTAAAAACAATCGCCCAATCTCTTACTGTGGTAACATGTATGATAGTTTCACCAGACAAATTTGAAGAAGGTCTACACGCTAAAAATCCTTCTATATTTTGCATTGCTGCAAAAGAAGATCCTTCATTCGTTAGTATACGAATGTTCTCTGCATATATATACTGGTTATCTTTCAATACGGAATAATCTACGTCCATACTAAGACCCCCAGAAAATGTATTTGTTTGTCTAGTAGCGTTCATTTGCGTTATAAATTATTTGTCTTTCCCCAGTATGTGAATAAAAAGTATTGTGATCTCTAAATTCTGGAACGATTTTATTCCAATTATTTTTAATAGACTCCATACCATCTTCATTTGGCATCAATGCCTCAGCATATGCTTGGTTTCTATAAAAATTCCAAGATCTTCTAATATCGTAGTACACTTCTCGATTTAACTTACCATTCAAATACTCAGGATACTTCAGTTTCATTGTAACATACCAGTATATAGCTTCAGTATAGGAAGTTAAATCTGGTATTAAAGTATATCCATCTTCATCAGTAGGTATTGCACTATAGGATAGTTTTAAGTAACCTGATGGAACATTACACATTATAAATCCAGGTTTAATACTATATTGTAGCCCTCCACTAGGATTTGCAGTATTAAATCCATCATTGTATGTTCGTTCATTTATAAGATTTGAAATGATTGTACGTAAATTCTGATTAGTGTTTAACAATTCTAAAGCCTCTGTTTTATCAATGTTACCAATCATATCTACTACTAAATTTACCATTGTATCTTCTTGTACAATCATATTTGGATCGCAATGTTCACAACAATTGTTGTGTCTACATTCCTTTTTGTGTCCAAGTTCATCATAACAGTCACAGTTGCAACAGCATTTGCCATGTCCCCAAACAGCAAATGAACCTGTAGCTTTCCTCATAGGAAACCAAGGTCCATCACAATTAAAAGAGTATGCAACTTGATGCAATTGATGAAGATCACATGGTAATGATGCTTGATACCCACACAATTTAGTAATTGGAGTACCATCTTGACCAGATACTTTTGGAATAAATTGTGTAACAGCACCAATCTTTTCAATTGCTTCTCCACACCAAGATCTGATGTCACTTATTCTCATGTCATCTTCTTTCAAATCTAGATCAGCAATTATCTTAGCAATTACCGTTTTAATTGAAGTTAATTTTGTAATCATAATTCTCTATAATCTCTAATATGATTTTTGATAATCTGAGCAAGATGCCTTTTATTATCCCTCGTCATTACTAATTGATATTTAGTTTTATTTGGGGTTATCATATTTTGTTTATTCCAATATACTCTATATTTATAGAAATTGGAATGTTCATTTAAATGATAAATAATTTTACCAGCTTTCTTACTCTCAGCATAATCAATTCGAAGACTCTTCCCAGTATATTCTTTAGGTTTATGTTTTACTATTTGAATGGTTCCCATTCTACAAGGTAACTTAACCTCTTTTCCGTTTTCTATTAACTCATCTCTAAGATATTTAAAGTAATCGTTTATTATGTCTCTAAATACTCTATATTCAACTTGATATAGTGGATTATCTTCCACATACTCAGAGTATGAATCATAAAAATTGTGTCCTGTATAAGCTTTCGTCTCCATTATTGAACTTTTACATCATTTGTACTATTGTTAGTAGTATCATTTGGCATTTGTAACATCAAATTTAATTCTTTACTAAAGATCATATCTTTAATCGTAGGTATCATATTTGCAGGAACAGGATATGGTGTATCATCCCTATCAAAACATTCACCAATTGACGTTGGATCTTCTAGAATCCCATCTATTTTTACATACTCTAGATGTTCTGGTCCCACTATGTACAAATGATTTCCTTTAAGATATGCAATATAATCATTGCATGTATATTTTCTATTAATTTGATACTTTGCTTTGGTTTCAGTTCCAACTTGAATCAAATTACCATCTAAGTCTTTTACACAAATTAACCCAGATCCAAAATGTAAATCTATAAACTTTGGTAATTCCTCGTCAGATTTATAATTGTATCCATCCGTAGGGCAATTTCGTACTTTAGAAATATGCAATGGTCCTATTGTTTGAACATACGATTCATTTATGTCTCTACCTTTATCCAAATCTTGTTTGATTAGATAGGCTCTGTATTGATGAATCCATTGTTCTACCTGTATACGTGATAGATTCTCAGACTCGGAAATGTTATTATCCCTAAGTATGAGAAATATATCGTCTATGATTGAATTTAATGAATTAAATGTCATATTCTTCTTCATTTGAGCTCCATTCTTCTGAAGCTAGTAAGTTACTAAATTCTAAGGACGGGGATGTATATACAGGAAATGGATACGTAGATTCGGTTATTTCTTCTCCATCTATCTCTAATGTTGCAGTGGGCGGAAACAGTACGTCATAGTGCTCTATGTGCATTATGACTTCGGTTTCGTCCGTATTGAACCTTGGGGAACCAATACCCATTTGTTCTCTTACTTCTACCGGTATGGAGTCGTAAACTTCTTTTGGGATTACTATGTACTTCATGTTTACTTTGCTTTTAATGTTTGTAAATAATCATATGCTTTGATACAGTCGTCTTTGGATAGGATATGGTTGTAAATGGCTAAATTCTTTAAGGCGATTTTAGTAAAGTAGTTTCCATTACTACCAATCATTAAGTGTTTATTACTACTTGCAATAGGTTGTTCTTCACTAACTAGCATTTCAGACCAATCATCAGAATATACACGTCCATCTGAACAAATAGCCTTTAAAGATTTAGTATTTAAAACTTGTCCTTTACTTGTGTTATTTATGTATATTATCAATCCATTATCTCTGTTAAACACAAATAAAGAAGAAGGTTTTATGATACCCGCAGACTCCATCCCGTCAGCCACCAGCTTCCACTCACCAACAATCGTAAATTCCTTATCCATTACAAAATCCGACGAAACAACCTTATCATCCACCCCATCAGTAATCAGATAGCCCGCATATTCACCTTCTTGATTATACCCGCTACCTTCCGCAAACCCAAAATTGGTCAGCTTAAGATCATTACCATTGCCTGTAATATTGGTAATAGTAGCACGATCACTATCCTCATTGGTCTTGCCGGCCACTGTCCATGCTTGATCAAATGAAGAAGGATCAAAATCATCACCGCCTTCTGAAGTAGGGGTATAAAGACCATATTTACGTTGCGCTTGTTCTTCCATCAGCTTCTTATACTGTTCATACCAAGTTTCATATTCCAGTATAGGGCCCGCCACACTTATAAGTTTATCAGTGTCTTCTACATGAGTTGCATAATGTTTCTTCATACTTATAAGTTATTTATTGTTATTGTTACTTGTTCTTTATTATCCACCGCCTTCTGAAGTAGGGGTATAATCTTATTATAAGTTACAGTAGAATTAGATATCCAATCTTCTTTCTCACCATCCCAAGTACCCACAAGAATACATCCCTCTGTATCTTTAGAACTATTACCAGTATGAATTCTAATACCACTAAAGTTAGGTACATTAAGGATTTCTGGTAATATTTTCTTAAATCTTGGTGAATAAGTCAATTTAACTTCATAAGTACCTTCGGGTATTGCAGTTTTACCATAAACTTTTTCTCCTTCTGGTCTTACTCTATCTTCAAGAGTATCTGCTATGTGTTCTCTATCAACATACAATTCTCCAATAGTTGCAGAGCTACCTAGAAAGATTCTATTTAATGTTAATTCCATTACGCAGCCGGTGTTTCTAATGCAGCAACTCTAGCTTCCAAACTTTCAAGATCCTCACTTAGGGTAGTCAATCTAAGACTCAAAGCAGAAATTAATTCTCTTACTTCTGCATCGTTGTAATTAGATAAACTTGCAAGTTTAGATTTTTCGGTTGTTGTGTAATCTTCAGTAGATAATTGCTTACCCTCTACTTTGTCTACTTTGGATTCTTTAAGAGTTTCCACATCTTGTTTTAACGTACTGATGTCTTCAGTGGCTTTGTTATTAACCAATACCCATGTATTACCATTAAAATATTTCAAATCACCACCATTTGGATTAGATGATAAATCTGCCCAATATTTAACAGAAGCAGGATTAGGTTGGATTGTACTAGCTAGGATATCATATTTGTTATTGTATAATGTGCTCATATTATTTAAAATAAAAAAGGTTGACTAAATAGCCAACCTTTGTGTTTTTAGATTTCTTTTTTTATTTCTCCCTCTGGTTCTACCTTTTTATCTTCAGCAGAATTGGGTGGAGTATTTTTTATTACTTCCGGACGAACAGCAGATACATTTTGTAAAAGTTGTTTAAGCTCTTTCACTTCAGCTTTTAAGTCATCAAGTTCTTTGAAATCTTTTGTCACATTGGTTGTTATGTCCGAATTTACATTAAGTATTTTTAAGATGTCTTCACATCTCCTCATCTCCTCATCAATCTTACTCAGGCTCTCTTTCTTAATTCTACAATCGTCAAGAGACTGTCTAACCATGTTAACAATTTGTGATTTTTCTGTGGCTATAGTAAGACCGATGGATGAATCGGTCATCATTGTTTTATCTTCAGATACTGACAGTTTTCTTTGTTCACCATCACACGAAATCACTAGATCCACGAGCTTACGTCTATTTTGCATAGGCATCGGAAATTGTGTCGGTGGCACTGGTTCGTCATAGGGTTTTGATACACTGACTACCGTTCCTAAACTGTACGTTGTGTTCTTTTTAAAAGTACCTGTTATTTCGAGTACGTGTATTCTAGTACCCGACGTTAACTGAGAGAATGTCATATCTTTATAAATTTAAAGAATATGGGCAACTCTCATAGCTGCCCATATATCTTGATTAATATTTAGGCAGCTGGTGCAGGAGTATAATTCATCAACTGTATTACATTGTCACATTTATTAAAATATGCGATGTATCTGTTCCCAGCACTAACTTGTGAACCAGTAATTGGCTCACTTGAAGCATTTACTAAAGGTATATTGCGAGTATTTGAAGCAGTACTTACAGAACCAGAAACCGAGATAAATACAGGTAGACTAGCTCCTGAAGCTTCTGCTGTGTGTCTAACTTCCAAAACAATTACACCTTCTTTGGGTAATCTACACCATACTTTAGGGCAGATACCTAATACTACATTTTCAGTGGATTCACCTATTGCTATAGTTTTTACTTTAGGTATTACTAGATCTAAAATATTTACGGTGTTATTTCTACCAAATGGATTAAATACGAAAGGATACATAATCGCCTCCTTTCTTATTAAGCGCAACAGCTATCGCCGTATCCATAAGGATAACCATAACCGTATCCATTCAACCCACCATTGCATCCATAAGGATTACATGTTAAGTAAGCAGGAACCGGACAAGGTCTAATTTGACTAACGATATTAGAAGTCTGTTGTTGTAGCAATGCAGAAGATTGCAATGCATTCTTTTCGTCACGTAATGTGTCGATCTTATTCTGCATTTCTCTCATCTCTAATTGACAGAACTTGTCATTTATCATTTGAGTCTGAGCATCTATCTTAGCACCAAGAATGTTGAATCTTGTAGCATTTTCACTAGACAAGGTATTGAAACCTGAAGTAATAGCGTTCTGCAAAGTATTAGTTTGCTGACAGATAGACAATCTGTTATCAGCATTCATCTGAGTCAGATTCAAATTAACTGAATCAATTGAACGTTGAGTTGTGCAGCAACAGTCACTAATAGCTTTGATAACATTGCAGTCACCTGCGTTAACTGCATTAATTACTCTTTCTGCAGAGAAACCTACTTCACCGCCAACTTTACCAATTGCATTCTGGATAGAACACAAAGCGTTGTCAATTGACTTAACGTCGCAGTTCAGATTAGTAGATAATGTATTGATTGCATCTTTATTACCATTGATTGCTTGCATCAATAAGTCTGTATTGTTGTTTTGATTACCCATAGCAGCTAAACGAGCGAAATCCGAATTTGTTTCTGCTTGGTTTCCACGACCGAAGCCGTTTCCACCCCATCCGCCCCACATCCAGAAGAGCACGATGATGAAGATCCACCACCAACCACCGTTACCACCGAACATGCCATTACCATTGTTCATCATGGCCATTAAAGCAGCGGGGTCAAAACCTTTATTAGCATTCTGCATTAACGCAGCGATACCAGCATCAATACCACCACGGTCTTGTACAATAATTCTTTCGTTTTCTAACATAATGATTTATAATTTAATTGATTTATATATAATTTGATAATTAGAAATATCTAACAGATGTGTTACGTCTATCTCTGGATTCTTTATCACGGTCACGCATTTCTTTTTCACGATCTTCACGATCATAATCTAACTCATAATATCTATTACGACCAGGTCTTTCATACTCGTCATAATATTTAGAGTAAGGATATCGGTAATCGTTTTCTTTATTTGCGTATTCCATTCTACCAGAACGTCTTGCATAACGACCATATTCTTCTTCACGATCTCTGTGCATACGTTCGTATGCTTTATAATCGTTTTCTTCGTCGTCACACATAATGTACACATAGTAGTGCCACATCTTGCCTTCTGAAATGTCTTTGTCACAAAGCCAAGCTTTAGCTAATTCTGCGAAATATTTGGTATTTGCGCTACCAGTCATTGCTACTACTGCTTTATAAAAGTCTGAATATATCATATTCATAGCAACAAACCAGTCCCACTTATTATGTTTCTCTGATTTTAAGTTTATGCCCATTTGATTGGCAACGGACGTTGTCTCTTCAACCGTCCAGTGAGGACCTTTTGTACCATCCTCATTTTCCATACCCTCTACTGCGTAATGAGCATGTTCCTCATCAAAATGAGGGCCATTTATAGCTTCATACATATTTGCAGCCAATTCTGACTTTAAAATAGTGAAGCCTTTCTCCAACAGGCTACCTTCATGCTTCTCTAAAGCTGTTGCCAACTTATCTATAGCTTCTGTAGGGGATTGATGGCGTTTAATTTGTTCTAATATTTTGTTCAAATGCATAGTTTCAATTTATTTATTGATTAACACTAAATTGAAATGTATTGCAATTATTCTGATATGTGTATTACTCTAGTATCTAATACTTGAATTAGATCGTTAGAGTTTATAATTTGATATTTACTTATTTTATCTTTTTTAAAATCGAAGTGAATTAATCTTTGAAACCAATTCTTATAACGTCTTCTATAGACTTTATCTTCATATACAAATAAATCTTGATGATTTAGTATTTCCATAGTATGTGTGAACACGCTATCTTTTCTAGCCACCGTGATGGTTGTCAATTGATTTGGTTTTAGCTCTACACAGAAATCCTTTTCTTTCGAAGGGATTATTCTTACTGTGGTATCTCTAATTACGGTCTCAGTAGATGCTACTTGACGTAGTTGCTTATCTTTGATATTTAGCTTCTTTTGTTGATCTCTGGCGACCTTTATTAGACTATCATTAGAATTTTTAAAATCATTTACTGTCAATTCCAACAACCTTGCTTCATTTTTATTTTGATTTGCAATATTTTCCCATACTTGAGCATTATTCATTGCAATCCCTACTTGTTTATCTAAGTCATTTACTTTCTTAGCAAGTCTGACATTATTAAACAATAGTAAACTAAAAATAACAGCAATTGCTAATTTTACTTTGGAAAATATCATTTTATCTTTTTTACAAGTTTCTTTATCTTTGGTAAATCATCTTTTTCTATTGTAATATCCAAATACTTTTCTCCTTTGCTTCGTATGAATTTACTGAAGATCTTCCACGGTCCAGTGGGATCAATTGCTTGTAAATTTTCGATCATTGACCATAACTCAACTCCACAAACAATACCAGAAAATGCTTCTACTAAATGCATGTCAATTGACTTTACTATTTCTGTGTCCATAAGATGACAACAAGAAATTATCATTGCACAGTTTCCGAATTTCTTTAAAGTAGACCATAATCTTCTAGATTCAAACTTACCACCATGAGTAATTGATACTTTGGTGCCAAGAATTGCATCTATAAGTATAAATACACACACTACAACTATTACTGTCCATATTGGAGCAAAGAATGTAGATAACCAACCCATTGCACCAGATAGTAAACAGGCAACAAATTTAATCGGTCCGTCATTAACTAATTCTTTAAAGTAATTCACTGTAGCTACACTTTGAGCTGTTAATATAATATTATTTAGTTTTTGTAACATTACAATAATTTGAGAGGATGTGATTGAAAAACAAAACGCTAACCAATACAAAATTAGCTAGCGTTCTGATATCTTTTGACAGTTTATTTAGTAAACGTCAATAAGGTTTAAAAGTTCTTTATTTATAAATTGACACTACCCTAAGTAATAGCGGTTATTTGTTCACTATTTGATCATCTTGCATTTGTTCATAAGCAATGAAATCTGAATCTACTTGTTCCTTCAATTCTTTTCTCTTTTGTAAGAAATCTTTGTAAATATCTATATAACTTTCATCTAATATCCCTAGTAATGCAGCATTATAGTCATTCAGTTTCTTTGCTTCAACATCTGTACCCCATAATTCATTAATACATGTTTCTAATATCTTATTAGCAGTTAATGTGGGCCATACAGTTACTTCATAATAGGAATAACCAATATACTCATCTCTTTGTTCTTCTTGTATATCCCATCTATATAGATAATATCCACCATTATCTTTTTCTATTGTACTGGGTATTTTATCACTATATGTTCTATTCATATTATTCTGTAGTTATTTCAGTTGATTTATATTTTGGGAAAAAGCAAAGGCGAGACCCGATGTTATTAGCAATACCAGACGAATTAGTCGTACCCACGTCAACTAGGCCAGCATTCAACCCATCATCCGAGCGACCACCAACTACTACCAATTGCATGCGGCTAACTGATGTGCTGGTGTAGTAGTTGTCACACCAGTAGGTAGAGGTGCTACCGCCGACCTCCGTGGCTATTATATCGCCATCTTCCCCAAGCAACATCTTTTTGACGTGACCATTTATACGACAGACATTACCCTTCTTGTCATAACCCGTGTAAGAGGTATCGCTGAAGTTCGATGGGTCACTGGTAGTCCATAGTATAGATAATCCTGAATCGCCTGTGGTAACCTGTATATTGGCCCCGTCAGTGTGTTTCCAGATATGACCGAACGGATTCTCTATACCACGATACCTGTTAGCCATCAATGTAGCATGAGTACCATCGGAAGCATTTTTCACCACATATGCCTTCTCTCCAGATCCATTACCAAATTCGTTAGTATAACCACATTGAATAAGTGGATTATTATTATTGAAATTTGTCCAATCTGTCATTTGTGTTGGACCGTTTCCTAACCCACCCTGTGAGAATCCATTAGCATCTTTTTGAGCATTAAATGGTTTTTGACTATTTAATGTAGCATATTCTACTGCAAATAACCAGAATAAGGTTTTATGTGCTCCATAGGTGTACATCTCCCAACCACTTCCACGTTTTCTTGCAGCTTGTCGGAATTGGTCTCTGGTAAGGTTGGTAACGGGACAACCTAGCAAGGAACGGTAGGTGCTATCCCATTCAGCGGTGTTATCACCACCTCTAAAATTAATTGAATTAGGATCACTTAATTTACTAGCTCCAGCCGCTGAACATAATAAATTATCGGTTCTATATATTCTGGCTTCATACGTTGAGATATAGAACTTATCTACATGTTTATACCCAGGTAATGGAACTTCGGACAACATCATCCTAAATTTAGTGCCATTAAAATACAATTTATACCAATGTTCAGGTATCTCTGTCATAACAGCATAATCCAAATAGCTTCCACCCCATGAAAGCTCATTATCCAAATATTCTTTAACTCCACCATCTCTATCCAACAAACACCTTCTCATCTTACTCTGGATAGGTAGCTCTCTATGCAATTGAATATTACCTACTCTAACCCCATCAGGACTAGATGATGCAGTATCCCACTCAACACCATACGCATATCTTTCTTCTAGATCTGGTATATCTTCCCAAGCTGGAGACCATTCAGTAGAAATATCACCATATTCAAGTTTAATCTTATGGATGGTGGAAATTGATGTGCCAGTTTTAGGAGAACTAAATACAACCATATGTGTATTATCAGCTACTGCATCTCCGATATTAGTAATCCATTTAAAAGTCTTACTGGCCTTCCCATTTACAAAGTCAGTCTTACTGAACTGAGCCATAGAACCTACTGCACCAGTAGAGTTATATATAGTGAACATTTCCTTATCATCACCCAACTCTCCAAAAATAGTCAATGTTACTTGTGTTCCTTTAGATATCTGTTCAGTTAGCCAGTAATTAGCCATCTCATACTCGGCATTACTCACTTCCTTCCCCGATCCCAATAACAGGTTTCTGCCATATACTGGAAGCTTACGATACTTGCCGTCATCCATTAAAGCTTTTGATCCGTCACCTGTAGTATGTATTACTACTTCCTTAACATTAGGATCAGTAGAATTATTTGTAACACTTGCCTGTATAGAAATTCCATCAGTTACCGGAATTAAATAATCATTATTGACCTGAGTTTCCACATCTAAATTCTGACGTATCCACATTTGTATAGAACAATGATTAACCCCCATAGTTTGTTGCGCATAAAACCAAAAAGAATTATCACCATTGGTGTTATATCCGCCAAAAAGACTTGATATATACGCAGGATTATCTCTAATTGGGAGTGTATTAACAAAACCGTTTGGAAGCTTCTCTAGTAATGTATTATAGTCTTCTTGAGATATAGATGGAGTATCGCCGTTTGCCACTTTCATGAAGATGTCAAATACCGTATAATCCGCTAAATCAGCTTTAGTAGCTAATTGATCATCTACATATTTTTTGTTAACATCCACAGTGGGTATGGTGGGTTTATTAGTAAGATCATTGTAACTACCAGATGTAGCAACTGTAGCTAATGTTGGTTTATTCAATATCAATGCATCTCCTTCTGTAGCATTCCAATCGGCATTAACATTTACTTCAGCACCAGCAGCAATACCATTCAATTTTGTCTTATCTGAAGGCAACATCAAACCAGCTAAAGCTGTAGTAGATGCAGGAAGATTTAATTCTATATTTTCTACTGCATTGGTTACTAAGTTCCTTTTATCCAGAGTAATAGAGATATCTGTTGCTGTAATGTTCTTAGTAGCAGCTTCAACTACCTCATTGATGTTTGTAACTTTGGTTTTATCTGCAGTAATATAATCATTAGTACTTAACCCCTTACCATCAACTTTATCTACTTTAGTATCAATTGCTTCATATACCTCAGTAAAGTCAACTTCTGGTATATTAACTACAGTCCATGTGCCATCTTGTCTAGCATACTGCTTATTATCTTTCGGGGCTTCTTCTACCAGTTCCTGACCATGATCACTACTTAGATATGGTATCTTAACCCATTCCCCGTTATATTTTACTTTAATAACCATAATTAAATATTAAATATTTGTTTGCCAATCGATTTAGCTTCTGTTCTAAGAGTTTGAAAAGATTGCCATTCATCATATCTAGTTATAGGTTGACTACCACTAAGTAGTTGTTCAACCATATTAGACTTTAATGCTGCTTCTTCATCTGCACTATATTTAGTTCTAATAACTTTACTTACAAAAGAATCATAAGTTGGTTCTTCATTAAACTTTAATTCATAGTAAGCATAACCATGTATATCTTCAGAATTAACTTCTTCAATATCCCATCTAACTGCCCATTCATTCATTCCTAGGTATTCTATTACTTCAGGTATATGATCACCTTGTACTTTCTTTAATTCCATAACTACTTAATAATTTTTGTCTATAATCTTTAAAATTATAAGATCTCGTAAAGCGATACCATAAATTATGACAGTTTCCATATTTACACCATCCCCAATAAGCTGCTAGTGATGTTAACCTCTTATTCTTACTTTTATAACTTAATTTATGAATAAACTTCTTTTTGATATCTTTCCTGAGTAAAGTATGATCATGGTAAAATACATAACCAATAAAATCTATACCTCTTGCTTCTACAGGAAATATCTGCCAATTACGTTTTACTTTTAGTTTCAAGTTATCAGCTAGATATTTTTCAATCTCTTGTAAGCAATATCTTAAGTAATCTTTATCTGGGTGTAATATAACAATATCATCACAATACCTGTAATAATATTTTATTTTTAATACTTGTTTAATCCACCTATCGAACCAAGTCAAATTCAAATTTGCTGCAAATTGAGATATGTAATTTCCAATCGGTAAACCTTTTGGTGTAGAATAAACTACATGATGTAATAATCTTAATAGTTTCTTATCCTTAAATATCTTTTCAAATTGTGAGTACAACACATCTTGATCTATAGAAGGAAAGAACTTTTTAATATCTAATTTTAAACAATATTTTGTGCCTTCTTTATCAGCTTTTAAATCTCTTTTCAATCTCTTTACTCCATAATGAATACCTCTTCCTTTTAAACAGTTGAAGGTATCTGCAGTAAATCTATTAACAAGGTAAGGTTCTATAACATTCATTATAGCATGATGGACTATTCTGTCTGGATAATACGGTAGCCTATATATTTCTCTTTCTTTGTTACCACGATCGGCGATGATTGTATATACGCAGTATTCCGAAGTACGATAAGTATCTTCAATTAATGCCTTTTGTAACCGGACCAGATTTTCATATGGATTCCTGTCAAATTTCTTAACGCCGTATCTTTTAGTTTTACCTAGCCTAGCCTTCTTTTCAGCCCGGACCAGATTTTCATATGATATTATCCTGTTAAATAAATTGCCTATTCTTTTCATAAGCTATTTTGGTGGTAAGACCCGTTCGCACAATACTACTAGGGTCTCTTCAAAGCACCTGTTATCTTTTACCTAGAGGTAAGGCTGATCTAAGTTCAACAAACATTTTTGTAGTTATCTGAAAGTATTTGTTAGTTCCAAAATTTCACTGATATTCGTCTATGAATTCGAGGATGCATTATTAGCATTAGCTATGAAGACTCTGCATTGAGAACCATTATCTGAATTACCTGACTGTTTTTTCAAGTATGAAATAATGTGACAGCAGTCTTACTATAAAGTCATCTCATAGTAATTCTTTTAGATCCCGCCCTTGTTATTAATATTTAATTATCTATATTACTCAGGACTATGCCTGCATTTTCTTAAATGTATCTGAATCAACTACAACAATCTTACCATAAAAGGCTAATCTTGCACCGAGCCTCGTCCAGGAAAGCGAGGACGCATGATCAGCAGCAGCCAGGAAGACCCCGCATTGAGAACCAAAATCCGAATTACCCGACCGTAGAAAGATTCTATTTCCTGTTGGA
>ULQA01052058.1_pt1 | contig 105717 bp, 98 predicted proteins | sample 1954001 | NCBI WGS metagenome assembly ULQA01 (sample SAMEA4835643, study PRJEB28245) | human gut metagenome | biome: gut microbiome; material: fecal sample | place: Denmark | collected 2008 | reverse complement strand
CCAGCCACTAATAAATGTATCCTCTATAAATGCTGTTACCTTCATATTCTTACCTATAAGTGCCAATACAATTACAATAATCACAATTGACAATAATGATGACAGCCTGTGCTTACGCTCCATGCTAATCCTCCATTCTTGTATACAACTTTACTGTACTTTTATATCGAATTTATATCTGATATTTAATTGTATTAATGCTTATTAAGAATATTACCTATTTTATTTAAAAATATCCATCAGCCAAAATATTGTATTTATAACTAATAATTTTACAGTCCGTTCAAAGCTTGTAATTATCCAGATATTCCAGCCTGCTCCAGGTTATTTATAGCTGATGATATTATCGCACTTATATTTTTAATGTCCTGATCTATCGCTTTAGGTGTGACATACATATCCTTCATATTATTGTCTATCCCTGAAAAAAATGCTGCTATCTCATCAGCACTGCAATCACCTATAAGAGGACTTACAAGGTCTGTTACTATTGTCAAAGCATCTATTACTGTTGGAACTCCAATTGCAAGAACTGGTATTCCTATATTCTCATAATTAATTCCAACTCTGTGATTGCCTACTCCTGATCCTGGATTAATGCCCCTGTCCGACAGCTGTATTGTAGTATTAAGCCTTTCTATATTTCTTGCTGCAAGTGCATCTATTGCAATAATAACGGACGGATTTATCTGCTTTGCAATTCCCTTAATTATATCCGCAGTTTCCATACCTGTATCCCCCATAACTCCCGGTATTATTGAACATACACACAGCCCCGTATCATCATTATCAATATGTCCATTAATATACAGGTTCTTTGCAACAAGTGGTCCAAGCGAGTCCGATGTAATATCCCTGTTGCCAAGTCCTGCCACCAAAAGACTTATGTGTCTTTTGGAGCTTATATTTTTCCCACCTGGAAATGGTATTTTATTATCTTGTCTGCTGTTCTTTCCGTTATCTTTAACTTTTTTATTTTTTAACAGCTCACCTATAAGTTCGCTGATATAATTTTTCAGAATTTGGGTGACATTATTGTTATAATCTTCATTCATCTCATTTATCCTTCTTGCCTCTATCGTTATATAAGTGCCCATTGGCTTTCCAATCATTCTCTCACCTGCTTTATTAGTAACCTTCAGGCTTGTAACTTCTATCCCTGTATCCTTATCTTTCTGCTGATTTACAATAATGCCTTTTAACCTGCCGGCTTTTCTTGAAATCTCCTCATTTAATTCTACTGCAAGGTCTGTTCTAATATTATTCTGCATATCTTTAACTCCCATATAATGTTGTATACATATTTAATTCCATACTTTATATGACACCAAGAATCAAAAGGTATTTTGTCCCTGAATTATGACCCTTGCATCATTATTTTTATATGAAAAATCTCTATCATATTGATTTTTCACATCTTATTATTTATAATGTGCAGGAATATTTATTTAATGATAAATATTTTTGTGAATTAATGGTTGACATTATGGACTTTCTACTATAAGATATATGAGTATGTTTACATTAGATCGTCCGTGTCCGGCTTTAATGCGAAACAGATAACTAAGATTATATTAATATTTGGAGGTGTACGGATTGGCTAACATTAAATCTGCTAAGAAGAGAGTAATCACAAGTCAGGTAAGAGCTGATAGAAACAAGGCAATAAAGTCTAAGGTTAAGACTTATATCAAGAAGGTAGACGCTGCTGTTGCTGCTGGTGACAAGGCTGCTGCTGAAGCTGCTCTTCCTGTTGCTATAGCTGAGATATCTAAGGCTGCTTCTAAAGGAATCTTCCACAAGAACACAGCTGCTAGAAAAGTATCTCGTATTACTAAGGCTGTTAACACTTTAGCTTAATTATTTTATTTAACATAAAAGACTGGTGCATACCCTCGCACCAGTCTTTTTTATGTAATAGGAAATTGCCTATTATATTTTACGCTGAATATTTAATTATTATAAGCTCTACTCCGAGCTTATCCTGCAATCTTCCCTGCTTTACACGTTCTTCTATATCTGCACATTCATTTAATATATCTTTAACTGTATCTGTTGTAAAATATTTTGCCTGTGAAAGATATTTACCAGCAACAAATGGTGCAACCTTTATAGCCGAAGCTATCTCTTTGCTTGAAAGCCCCCTTGCCGCAAGCTCCTTTGCCTGCAATATTCCATTAAACTGCCTTACTATAAGATATAGTATTCTCATCGGAGGCTCTTTTAATGTAAGCAAATCATAATAAAGCGAAAGTGCTTTTTCTTTATTCTTATTGGCAACCGCCTCAAGCATATCGAATATATGGCTTACAGTCTGTGTTGAACATACCGCCTCAACATCCTGCGGCATAACCATCTTTTTATCACTGCAATAGCTTATAAGCTTGTCTATCTCATTTCTTATAAGCTCCATACTTGCACCAGTCTTATCAAGAAGAAGCTCACATGCTGCCTCACTTATTTTATAATCATTGGAAGCCATCATTCCTGCTATCCACCTTTTAAGCGTTGCTGGTGTCTGATACTGCATTTCACATACATATCCATTAGAACTTACAGCCTTATATACTTTATTTCTCTTATCAACGTCTTTTTCTATAAATATTAATATAAGATAATCCGGCAGTTCCTTAATATAGTCTGCCATTTTATCATTAGCCGTCTTAAAATACCCGCTGTCACTTACTATAACAAGTCGTCTTTCGCTAAAAAATGGTATTGTCTCACATATAGTAATTACATCTTCAGGCTTTGTATTATCTCCTTCAAAATAACTGTAATTAATAGTATCATCACCTATTATCGCCTGTTTCATTCTATCCTTATACTGCTTTTTAAGATATTCTTCCTCACCATATATAAGATATACTTTCTGATATTCGCCTTTTTTAATATTATCATTTAAAGTTTTCATAAGTATAATTGTACCATTTATACTGCATTATTGTAAATATTGATGAACGCTCATTTTGTATCCGTCTGTTCTAATTATTATCTCTCCTAATGTATTTGTAACATACACCTTGCAGTTATTGTCTTCTAACCTTTCAAGCGTTTCACTATGGGGATGCCCGTACCTGTTATTGATACCGCACGATATAAGTGCATACTGCGGCTTAATTGTCTTAAGCAGCTTATCACTTGTAGCATATTTAGAGCCGTGGTGTCCCACCTTTAGAACTGTTATATCAGAAAGCTCATCTTTAATATCTACATTAGCTGCTCTCTCTTTATTAATATCATTAATAAGGCAGTCCTCTGCCCTGCTTTCTGCATCACCAGTCATAAGCATTGAGAATTTTTTATAACTTATGCAATAAACAGCAGAATAATCGTTACTATCCTCATAGTCGTAACCAGCACAAGGATGTATACATTTAATATCCAGCTCTCCTACTGTAAATGTATATCCTCTTACGGCATAACATACATTTATGCCTGCTTTATCAGCCATATCCACAAGCTTCATATATGCCTCTATATTCTCTTTGCCTTTAATATCCGGCATAACAATACTCCCAATAGAAAATGTATCATTACACATCTTAATAAGCTCCATAACTGCACTTATATGGTCATTATCCGTATGGCTTATAAAAATGCAGTCTATATATTTACAGCCCATCGCACGCAATGCAGGATACACCCGGTACTGTCCTGCACTTTTAATATCCGTACTTCCACCGTCAAACAAAAAATTATGTCTGCCCGAAGCACTTACATATATGCTGTCGCCCTGCCCTACATCTAACATATTAATCTGCAGCCCGTTATAAGGCTTGTAGTGCATATTAAGAACCAATACCACCAGCATAACAGCAATAATGTTGTTAATTGCTTTATTTACCAAGCTATGCATCTTGCAATAATTCTTAAAGTTATATTTAAAGGACGGCTTATTTATAATGATAAATATTATCATTAGCACACTATATACTATAATTATTCCTGCTGGCGGCTGTCCTGTTATTATTCTGAACTGCCCCAACCTTGAATTACGTTCGCACACAAAGTCATAGAAATCAAGAACATAATTACCTGCCCCAGCCGTAAAATACGCAAGCTTAAGCGATATAAAACCAGCAAATGCTGTAATAATTCCCGTTATCATCACCACTGGCATAAGTGGTATTACAATGCAGTTAATAAAAATACTTGTCATGAATACCGAATTATAACTATAAAGCACTGCTGGAAGTGTCGCTAATGTAACCGCAATACTACATAGCAATGCATTAATAATGTACACTATCGACTTTTTTACTATTTTGCCAGTATTGTCCATTCTGCTATTTATAGCTTTTTCATCAGGCATTAATACAGGATATAACTGTGATATACCTATAATCGCCAGAAATGACATTATATATGACATACTATAGACCGTATATGGATTACGCCCAAGTATTAATATTGAAGCAGCTGACAACCCTGTAAGAATATCAAATGTCCTGCCATATACATCTGCAATTATAATAAGCACCAGCATACATACCGCCCTTTTGGCAGATACCGTTTCTCCTGTCATAATAAGGTACATTATAATAACCGCGATTGATATTACAGAAGCTTTCATTATCCCTATATATTTTCTTATTAGCTTATATACAGCCATACCAACTAAAGATATGTGCAGACCGCTTATTGCAAGCAGATGTGCAATTCCATTTTTCTGGTATTCCTCTTTAGTCTTAATATCAAGCTCATATTTATCACCTAACACAATTGATGACATAAGCCCAGCTTTATCTTTATATACCTTTGCATATATACCCTTAATCTTTTGCTTAATTACATACAAAATATATCTAAGCCGGTTATTGTTACTCTCTGTAACTACAACCTTATCTGCATTGCATTTATATGGATAACCCAGCGAAATATAATACATATTAGCGTCAAAACTGCCATAATTTCTTGGCTTATCAAATTCCTTAACATCTCCAGTAACCCGCACTATGTCTCCTGCATTACATTTATTATCATCTGTGTATACAATAATTCCTGTATGAATGTCCGTATTATTAATATACAAAACATTATAACCATCCTTATTCTGCATATTATATATTGTGCCTGTAAATGTTATATTCTCATAACATTTTCCCAGTCTGTCACTTACTATGCCTGTTCTTATTATTGTCACTGGAAATATAAGAAATATAAGATAATAAAGACAGGAATTCTTATTGAATCTTACACATATGCGTAAAACTTCAAATGCCAGAATTCCAACCAATACTATTACAGGCACTGCACTCCAATGCAGCTTTTCCCTGTAACAATATGTAGATATTACTGCGGCTATAAGCTGAGTTACAGCCGCACTTAATAATGGTCTTTTCAAATAACTAACCTTTTGTTCCTTTCCGGAACGCTTATTCAACTATACCCGAATTAAATTTGTACAGCCTGTCAAGGCTTATACTATCCCTGAACGTATTCGTATAATCTCCGTTAATGAATATTTTAACAGACTCTATGCTGTCAAGGGCACATAATGAATTAACTATTGAATATATCTCAACATACGAACTCACATTAACAAGCTCGTCACGGAACTCCTCGCTAAGATTAACATAGCACACCTTTTCTACAACAGACACGCCAAGAAGCTTGACGTCCTTTGGCAGTGAAGTGTATGCTCCTGCGGCTGTAGGTCCGCTTATAAGCCTCTGCACAATCATTCTTTCTATTGGCATATTCTTATTATAAGCAAGCATTTCCTTGACTTTAACAAGCCTTGTACCTGTATAATCTGCATAATACAACTGTACATTACGCCAGTCCATTTCTCCAAATGCACTGTCTGATTCCGTAAAATCTGTCTTTTTTAATGCACCTATAACTGTACCGTCCTCATACAAAGCTTCCTTGCCATCAACATAAAAATGTACATACAATACATCATCTATCTGCGTAAGCATTTTTACTACCGCTGCCCTGAATAACAGTTCAACCTGCGTACTCATCTGCTTATATGAAGATGAATAATTAAGTGCAATTGCTTTTCCATCAAGCATAACATCTAACAACGTAACATTATCAGGCTTTATTATATACTCATTCTTATCAGCAGGCTTAACATTCATCTTATCAAGAAGCTGTCTTGCTGTATCTTCTATAGAAGTGTCAATGTCAATATTATAATTCTGTTCTATAAGCTTGTCCTTTGAACTGTTCGTATAATAAACCGTATACTGCCTGCCCCTGTTCTGTGAAGAACACGCCGTCAGCTCTACAGCCATACAACAGCATAATAATATAACCACCAGCTTATTAATTAATAGTCTAATTCTCATTCTTATCCTCATCATCTGACTCTACATAATTAAGCGGTATTCTGAAAGTAAATGTTGTTCCCATCCCCTCCTCACTATACAGCTTAATTGTTCCATGGTGCATTAATATAATATTCTTAACTATAGAAAGTCCAAGACCTGTTCCACCTGTCTGCCTTGACCTTGCCTTGTCAACCCTGTAAAATCTCTCAAAAACCCTGCTCTGGCTCTCTTTAGGTATTCCGATTCCAGAATCTTCAACCCTTACAAAAAAGAACTGATGATCTGCATTAAGTGAAACATGCACCCAGCCGTCCATATCATTATATTTGATAGCATTTTCAACAAGATTAGATATTACCTGTGTTATCTTAACCTCATCAATCTGTGCCACAACCGGTCTGAAACTCTCAAATAACAATTCTATATTCTTCTTTTGTGCAAGCGGCTTTAACCGCTTTAACACAAGCTCTAACAGTTCATTAAGATTAACTGATGAAATATTAAGGGTAGCTGAAGCTTTATCAAGCCTTACCATACATAAAAGATCCTCAATAATCTTATTCTCCCTGTCAATTTCACTTACAATATCAACCATAAATTCCTTATATACTTCCACAGGAACATCTTCCTGCGTATTAAGCGAATCAGCAAGAACCTTAATTGAAGTTATAGGTGTCTTTAACTCGTGTGATACATTTGACACGAACTCAGACCTTGAATTATCAAGTTCACTGTTCTTGTCCATAATACTGTTAAAATGCTTTGCAAACTGTCTAAGTTCTGTAGAACCTTTAACGTCCATTCTCTTGTCTATATATCCAAAATCAACTTCTTCAACAATATGAAGCGCTTTCTTATACGGCTTAAAATAAAAATATGTCACAATAATCGAAACAACAAGAATAATAGTAATTATCACAAATTCAATAACCCATATCCTGTCAAAAGCATTCCCTGCTATCTGGCTTATATCTGATATATCAAGATTAACTACTAGAACAGCTATAAGCTGTCCCTCGCTGTTGTATACAGGAGAAGCTGCTTCTATATTGCCGGTCTTTTTGCTGTAATCAGTTATTGTCTTAGGACTGTCATACACAGTTATAACCTTGGAATTAATCATAGTCTTTCCAGTGTCAACAGCATATGTATCCACGCTTATGTTATATTTCTTATCTACAAGCCTTATTCTTATTGCATTAAGTGATGAATAATTCATAAGATTTTCATACACCCCATCATTATGTGCTTCATCAATGCTTCCGTACTTCGTAAATTCAGCCGCAATAAGCACAGCCTCATTATTAACGTATGCTTTCCTTGCTTCAACAAGTGATGTCGTATATGAATATTTAACAGCCTTGACTGCTGAGATTGTCGATATAATAGACATTACTGCTATTATAAATACGAGTCTGAATCTTGTGCTTAAGAAAAAACTTAATATATCTGTTATTAATTTCTTATGATTCATCCTAGATTTAGCCGATTGTCCCCGCGTTCCTTTATTAATATTAAACATTAAAATAATAACCTACTCCCCACTTAGTATGAACATACTTAGGTTCACTTGAATTATCTTCTATCTTCTCTCTTAATCTTCTTATATGAACATCTACTGTACGTCCATCACCCGGGTAATCCGCTCCCCACACTGTCTTTAAAAGTACATCTCTGCTATATACTCTGTTAGGATTAAATGCAAGCAGCTCTAAAAGGTCAAATTCCTTAGCTGTAAGGTAAATCTCTTTGCCTCTGATAAAAAGACTTCTGCTGTCACAGTCAATTCTCATATCCCCGATATTTAATACATTACTCTTAGCCTGTTCTTTCTCAGGCTTATTATTTCTTCTTAAGATTGCTTTCATTCTTGCTTTAACTTCAAGAATATTAAATGGCTTTGTTATATAATCATCCGCACCATATTCAAGTCCCATAATCTTATCCATATCATCGCCCTTGGCCGTAAGCATAATTATAGGAACATTAGAGAACTCTCTTATCTGCTGGCATACCTCAAGTCCATTCATCTTAGGAAGCATTATATCCAGAAGTATTATATCGTAATCATTGTTCTTCGCCATATCAAGTGCTTCTTCACCATCATAGGCACAGTCAACCACACTGTAGTCCTGTATAAGGCTGAATTTAATTCCTTTAACAATCATCTTTTCATCATCAACAACTAATACTTTACCCGCCATCTTTAATAATTACTCCTTGTTCAAACACATATATAATCTTTTATCTTGTTAAATGCTGCATCTTTTATTCCTGATACATTCTTTATATCTTCTATCCTTTTAAAAGCACCATGCTTTTCCCTATAACTTATTATATCTAATGCCCTCGCCTCACCTATGCCGGATAACTGCATAAGTTCAGACTTGGAAGCTTTATTAATATCAATAAGATTACTACTGCCTGCTCCCCCTGTGTTACCACCATAACTTTCGCTATTACCGTCTGAATTCTCTGTATTACTGCCCGATATTCCCGTGGCATTAGGATTACAGCCGTTGTTCATTTCATCTGTCAGGCTTATATCATCGTAAGCATATGGGATATATATTTTATCTCCATCCTTTAACTGCATTGCAAGATTAACTCTGGTGCCGTCTGCCTCATCAATAAAACCTCCGCAAAGTTCCACCGCCTGATACAGTCTCATATCTGCACCACCACTGACAACTCCTGCATTAACAACTGCACCACATATATATACATATATCTTACTGTTATTCTCATCCAGTCCGTCATTGCCTGCTTCGCTACCATTAATACCATTACTATTGTTAACATCAGCAGCACCGCCGCTGGTAACTCCACCGATAATACTCTTGCTATCACTTTCCTTATCTGAAATATTATCTTTATTAATTATAACACTGCCATCTTCTTTGGTTGGGTTTATATAAAATATGCCTGCAATTATAATAATTAATACTAATACAACTGTTTTAATAATATATCTACGCTTTTTATATAATTTAATCAAGTCCATGTATACTCCTTATATCTATAATACATTATTATAAGATATAAAGTTCCCTTCGCATACATTTTTATTGTACCTAATTAATATCCATATTACAAGCAAAACCTCAAATATTACTATATAAATTACTGTACAAATAATCATTATAATTACCATATATCATTTACATAAAATACCGTTTTTGGTAAAATGTAAGCATTATTATCCATAGGGGGAAGCAATTTTGAACCAACAGACTAAGCATCGACACAAATTTAGTTTATTTGACGAACATACAGGTAATATTCCGTGTGGAAATATCGTATATATAATTGCATTTTTTATTCCAGTTATAATATTTACAGCCTTGTATTTTGCAAGAGAAATATTTCCATTTGGCAATAACTGTTATCTGCGTTCTGATATGTATCACCAGTACGCTCCATTTTTCTCTGAGCTATGGTATAAAATCCGCAACGCAGAAAGCCTTACTTATAGCTGGGATATCGGTATGGGAACTAATTTCACATCTTTATATGCGTACTATCTGGCAAGCCCTGCTAACTGGATTATTGTATTATTCCCACAGAAATATATGATTGAGATTATGAATACTCTCATAATCCTTAAGTTATCTTTATCAAGCGTTTCTATGACCCACTATATAAGCAGGCATTTTTCCAACAAGAATATATGTATAGCTTTATTCGGGTTATTCTACGCATTTTCCGGATATGTAGCTGCTTATAGCTGGAACATTATGTGGCTTGACTGTCTTATACTTGTTCCTCTTATTATGCTTGGCCTTGAAAGACTTGTTAATGAAGATAAATGCTTTCTATACTGCATAAGTCTTGGATTATGTATATTCACTAACTACTATATTGCAATTATGGTATGTTTATCAGTTGTTCTTTATTTTATTGTGCTTGTAACTGCCTACAAAAAAGAACGTACTTTCAAGAATTATTTTAAGACATTTCTAAAATTTGCATTTTACTCACTGATTGCCGGTGGGCTTGCGGCATGCCTTTTACTGCCTGAGTTCTACACATTTTCTTTATCAGCTTCAAGTGACATTGCATTTCCTAAAAAATTAAGTCTTTATTTCAGCATATTAAATATGCTCACAAGACAATTAATAAATGTTCCTGTCCACCTTGGACTTGAACACTACCCTAACATATACTGCGGCGTTGCTGTATTCCTTCTTTATCCTCTCTATGTTATGGACAAAGACATCAATTTATGCGAAAAGATAGGCAAATCCGTATTACTGCTTGTCTTCCTTACAGCATTTAACCTTAATATACCTAATTTTATATGGCACGGATTTCATTATCCTAACAGCCTGCCTTGCAGACAATCATTTATATACATTTTCTTCCTGCTTACAATGTGTTATGAGGCATTAAGCCATATAAAGCGGATGACAAGCAGACAGTTAGGAATTGCCGTATGGATAAGCTTAGGACTTCTTGTGCTTATTGAACAGGTATTTGCAGTTGATGAAACTTATGATTTTAAGGCAATTTACTTAAGCGGTGCTTTTATTCTTGTGTATGCAGGACTTATGATTGTCTATAACAAGACCAACTGGAAGCTGCCTGTAACAGTATTTCTTGCATTTATAGTCTGTATAATAGAATGTACTATCAATATGGATTCAACAGGAATTGGAACTACTAACAGAACCTCTTATCTTTTAGATTATGATGCTATTAAATCTGTGACACAGACCGTAAGAGATGAAGATACATCATTTTACCGAATGGATAAGAAGTTTGGTGCGCGTTCAAAAAATGACGGAGCTTGGCATAATTACCACTCAATATCAACATTTTCATCAACCTCAAGTGCTGGAATGTCAGAATTGTTCGGAAAGCTTGGCTTTGAACATTCAATGAATGCCTATGGCTACAATGGTGCTACACTTGTTACAGAAAGCTTATTCTCGGTTAAATATACAATTACCAACCGTATACTTACAAGCAGTTCTCTTCGCGAGTATTACGTTGGAGATGACGGCGAATTCGTCTATGAGAATAAATATACACTTCCACTTGGATTTATAACCTATAATAATGCAGGCGAATGGAATCCATCAGAAGCCAATGGAACAGGAATTGAGAACCAGAACTCGCTTATACAGACACTTACAGGCATTGCCAATGTATTTACACTTACTTATGAGAATGCCACTGACTCAAGCTTTGAAGTTAAGCCTGTAAAAGCAGGACATCTGTATATGGTTGTAAGAAATACGACCTGCGACAACGTAACTGCCACTATTAACAATTCTGAATATACTTATTCAGGACTTAAAAATGGCAATCACATAATTGACCTAGGCTACGCCGTTCCAGCAGATACCGTTGTCATATCTGGCGATTCAGCAATGAATGCCAGCGTGTATACACTTGAAACTTCAAGATTTACAGAAGCTTACAATATATTAAATGGCAGTTCCCTTTCTATCACTTCATTTAAAGACACCAAGATAAAGGGAACTATAACAGCTAATAAAGCCGCAGCCCTTATATTCTCCATTCCTTACGATAAAGGCTGGAAGGTATATATTGATGGCAGAAAAGTAGAGACCTCTGCCCTTTATGATGCTCTCTTAAGCGTACAGATAAGTGAGGGCAGCCACGAAATAACATTAAAATATACACCTGTGAACCTTATTAAGGGTTGCTTAATTACAGCATTATGTATTATTATATTAATCGGTATTTATATATTAAAGAAGAAAAATATAACAATAAATATATTAAAAACCGCCAGTACAAATAAAGCTGTTGAAGCTGATGATACTTACAACGCATTATCTGATGATTTAGCTGATAATACTCTCACAGATTTAGATGTTTCATCTGCTATGGATATAAATATCGTGGGTGATAATGATATAAATATGCTAGATAGTCTTGATGACTTCGACAATCTTGACAGTGATGAGATTAATTCATCAGAAGAATAATCAGGCATTCTATTAACAATTAATTATAAGCACTAACGAAGTGCAGGAAAGAGGTACAATATGAAACTTTGGGGCGGACGCTTCACTAAAGAAACTAATGAGCTTGTTAATAATTTTAACGCTTCTATCTCCTTTGACCAGAAGTTCTACAAGCAGGATATTCAGGGAAGCATTGCACACGCTACAATGCTTGCTGCTCAGGGTATTATCTCAGAAGATGAAGGAAAGCAGATTACTGACGGCTTAAAAGGTATTCTTTCTGACATAGAATCTGGAAAGCTTGAAATCACTGATGAATATGAAGATATTCACACATTTATGGAAGCTACCCTTATTGAGCGTATCGGTGATGCAGGAAAGAAGCTTCACACAGGCAGAAGCCGTAATGACCAGGTTGCACTTGATATGAGACTTTATACACGCGATGAAGTTAAAAATGTTGATGAAGAAGTAAGAGAGCTTATGGAAGTTATCTTAAGAATAATCAAAGAAAATATTGACACTTATATGCCAGGCTTTACTCATCTTCAGAAAGCACAGCCTGTAACTGTTGCTCATCATTTTTCTGCTTACTTTGAAATGTTCAGACGTGACAGAAGCCGACTTCACGATATATATAACAGAATGAACTACTGCCCTCTTGGTGCTGGTGCTCTTGCAGGAACTACATATCCCCTTAACAGAGAGATGACAGCCGAGCTTCTTGGATTTGCTGGTCCTACTCTTAATAGTATGGACTCTGTATCAGACAGAGATTATGTTATTGAATTCTTAAGTGCACTCTCTACTATTATGATGCATTTAAGCAGATTTTCTGAAGAAATATGTATATGGAATTCTAACGAATACAAATTCATCGAATTAGATGATGCTTTCAGTACAGGTTCAAGCATTATGCCACAGAAGAAGAACCCTGATATAGCTGAGCTTGTCCGTGGTAAGACTGGACGTGTATATGGTGCTCTTATGAGTATCCTCACAACTATGAAGGGAATTCCTCTTGCCTATAATAAAGATATGCAGGAAGATAAAGAGCTTACATTTGATGCTATAGATACTGTTAAGGGCTGTGTAAGCTTATTCAAGGGTATGATTGATACTATGAAATTCAATGATACACGTATGGAAGACTCAGCTAAAAAAGGCTTCACTAATGCTACTGATGCCGCTGACTACCTTGTTAAGAAAGGGGTTCCTTTCAGGGATGCACATGGTATTGTAGGACAGCTTGTTCTTATGTGTATTGACAAGGGTATTGCACTTGATGACCTTTCACTTGATGAATACAAGAAGATAAGCCCTGTATTTGAAGAAGATGTATACGAAGCTATCAGCTTAAAGACCTGCGTTGAAAAACGTCTTACTCTCGGAGCACCTGGCCCTGATGTTATGAATAAAGTTATCGGACTTTATGATGAATATATGAAGGACAACCAGAAATTATAAAATATACCACTATAAAATATACTCACTTAAAGCTTATTTAAAATAAAACCTAAATAACTACAGTTCAGAATTAATAAACAAACATAATAATATAAAAGTCCCTGTCATTATTGATATATACAAAAGCTCTTAGTATACACCAATAATGACAGGGTATTTTTAAAATGTAAACTTCTCAACCTTACCAGCTTTACTATCATAAGTTGATGTAAGATAATCAAATGTATATCTTGCTTCACCGTGCATTGGAACAGTAAATGTCAAAGTCTTATCCCAATCCATTCCACGTCTTGTAAATACGATATGCAGTTCAAATATTAGTTCTGCATCTTCACCAGAGCCACCTGACAGCTGTGTATTCCTGATAGTTAATTCACTTGGATATATATCTTCTTCCAGATCTATCCTATTATTGCCTATATATGCAAAAAGATGAGAAGCTGTTTCTTCTGCCATCGCTTCATTCTCCAGATATTCACGCATACTTGCTGCACCACAGCCGCCGTGAAGCCTGCCTTTAGCTTCTTCAATATTAAATCTGATTGTAATAAAACGGCAATCGCCTATACTTATAACATAAGAATTGTCTTCCTCGGCTCTTATACTATAATTGCCAAATCCATTAGAATTCTCTAATTCTTTCTTATCTGTTATGCTGTATCTCACATCTAAGGTTTCAAATAAATTAGTTGATGACTGGGTAAAGATATCATCTTTTTCTTTTCTGAATGTAACAACAAATGCTCCTTTAATCTGCATGGATGTTGCCATATAATCATAAGTGACTAACTCCCAGCCGTCAGCTGCTCTCTCATTAATCAGATTGTCTAACATAGCAATATCATTAGCATCTGCCTTATCTGAAAGCCATTTAGTGCCAACCGTTAAAATCTCTGTTTTGTATGTATACATATACTCCTCCTTTATTAGATACTATCTTAACTTTATATATTATTATATTATATTGATTTCTTTTTTACAATTTGTAATTTATAACCTAAAGCCTCAAGTATATGACTAAATGTGCGTATTGTTGGAATACTTTTCTTTTTCTCAATTCTGGAAATATCCTGCTGTTTGTTTCCTGTCAATGCAGCTAATTATTTTTGCGTAATATTTTCCTCTTACTTTATTAGAGCACAACATAAATGTTGTATTGTCAAATATAAAATTATATATTTTTATTCAATAATTACATCTGACCTTATTACACATTCATCTTCTCCCTTATAATTAAATGTCAGTTTAATACCACCTGACATTATCAAACTTCTTTACATTGAACATTTTAATATAATCAGATAAGTCTTATTATAGTCGCAAGTTAATTAAGTTACTGCTATGTAATATATTTGTAGTTCTGGCAGAGCATTTTAACAATTTAACAAAAAGCATTTAAATATAAAGAAATGAGGTTAATAATTATGACAACTACTTCTCAGTATGAATTAAACAAAGGACTTGCACAGATGTTAAAGGGCGGAGTTATTATGGACGTAACAACTCCTGAACAGGCTAAGATTGCTGAGGCGGCTGGTGCCTGTGCTGTTATGGCACTTGAAAGAATACCTGCTGACATCAGAGCCGCTGGCGGTGTATCACGTATGAGTGACCCTAAGATGATTAAAGGAATTCAGGAAGCTGTAAGTATCCCTGTTATGGCTAAGTGCCGTATCGGTCATTTTGTTGAAGCCCAGATTTTACAGGCTATTGAGATTGATTATATTGATGAATCAGAAGTACTTTCTCCTGCTGATGACATTTATCATATTGATAAGACACAGTTCAATGTACCATTTGTATGCGGTGCAAGGGACTTAGGCGAAGCTTTAAGAAGAATTAACGAAGGGGCTTCTATGATTAGAACTAAGGGTGAACCTGGTACTGGTGATGTTGTTCAGGCTGTACGCCATATGAGAAAAATGAATTCTGAAATCCGCAAGATTACATCTATGCAGAAAGATGAACTCTTTGAGGAAGCTAAGCAGTTACAGGTTCCTTACGACCTTGTACTTTATGTGCACGATAATGGAAAGCTTCCTGTTGTTAACTTTGCCGCTGGTGGTGTTGCAACCCCTGCTGATGCTGCTCTTATGATGCAGCTTGGTGCTGAGGGTGTGTTCGTAGGTTCTGGTATATTCAAGTCTGGCAATCCTGCAAAACGTGCTTCTGCTATCGTTCAGGCTGTTACTAACTATCAGGATGCAGCACTTATTGCCAAGTTATCAGAAGACCTTGGCGAAGCTATGGTAGGTATCAATCCTAGTGAAATACAGATAATTATGGAAGAACGTGGACGTTAATAATATAATCGCACATAGAAATGAGGCTTACTATGAAGATAGGTGTACTTGCTGTCCAAGGTGCTTTTATTGAACACGAGCATATGATTGAAGAAATCGGACATACAGCAATAGAAATAAGACAACGGGATGATTTAGAGGGATTAGACGGTCTGATACTGCCTGGCGGTGAAAGTACTGTTCAGGGACAGTTACTTAACAAGCTTGATATGATGAAGGACATTAAGAATATGATTAGTAATGGTCTTCCAACACTTGCAACCTGTGCTGGACTTATACTTCTCTCTGAACATATAGCAGACGATGACACAGTCCATATAGGAACGCTTCCTGTCACCATTAAACGTAACGCTTACGGAAGACAGCTTTCAAGCTTTGTAACTAACGCTGATATTAAGCATATCGGCAATTATCCTATGACATTTATAAGAGCACCTTATATCGAAAATGTCAGCGATGGTGTTGAAGTGCTTGCAAGTGTTGATAATCATATCGTTGCCGCTAAATACAATAATCAGATTGGACTTTCTTTCCACCCTGAATTAACAGGCGACACACGCATACACGAATATTTCTTATCAACTATAAAATAGCTCTATTCAAAAATAAAAATCAGGACAATGCAGCAGAATACGCCACGCTGTATTGTCCTGATTTTATTACGCTTATATAGCGTTGAAATGTTATTTATATACGATGAATAGCAAAATTATAATTTACACTCTGACTTTTATGCCTTTTGTGTCTCTATGTGCCATTTTCATCTTAGCAAAGTCTATCTTCTTTCCTTTATATTCCATCGTGAATTCCATTCCGTCATCCATAATGAATATATCTTCTATATAATCGTCTTTGCCAAGCTTAATACCTCTGACACCTACTGCACTCTTCTTCTTAACTGGTATTTCAGAAAGAGGGAACTTTAAGAACACACCATTAGCTGTCTGTACAATTACATTTTTATTACTTACAATTTCTTCAACTTCACTTCTGCTGCCATCAAGATTAAACTTAGAAAGCGTTTCAACCTGAACGTCAGCCTTTTCAATGCTTACTATCTTGTCATCATCCTGAAGCTTTGTCGAAGCTACCGTTCTCTTGGCTACATCAAATTCTGCCGTGTCAACTATCTTCATCATGCCCTGACTTGTAACAAAGAGCAGCTTCTGATTTTTGATAGTTTCATATGCACACAGGTATATAATAAGCTCACCGCTGCTGTCATAATTTCCAAGATTATCTATTGGAGTACCTTTGTCCCTGAACTTAGTGAGGAAAGGAATATCCTTTACTTTAATCTGGTGAAGCTGTCCGTTATCCGTAAATATACATATTTTATCAGTATTCATACAGGTAAATACATACTTAAAATCGTTGTAGATAGCTTCCTTATTACGTTCATAAGAAGCTGTATCTATAGTCTTTGCATAGCCAAATCTATCCATAATAAATACAACTTCCTGTGCTGGAACTTCTTTTTCAACAAATACTGCAACCTTTGCATCAGTTATTACGGTCTTTCGTTCAACACCATATTCCTTCTTAATTCTTACAAGGTCGTCCTTTATTACTTTTGCCATAGCCTTCTTACTGCCAAGTATCTTTTCATACTTTGCAATCTTTGAAAGACATTCGTCATATTCCTTCTGGAGTGCAAGTATCTCAAGACCTATAAGCTTGTACAGGCGCATTTCAAGTATGGCTGAAGCCTGCTTTTCTGTAAAATCAAGCTTAGCCGCCTGATTCTTAGAAACTTCTGACTTGAATTTGATATTATCAACATTACCATTAATAAGGCAGTCTTTTGCCATTTTAAGATTAGAGCTTCCACGAAGAATTTCTATTATAAGATCGATTATATCGCAGGCTCTTATAAGTCCTTCTTTAATCTCCTTATTGGCAAGCTCCTTATTAAGAAGTGTTGTGTATTTTCTTGTATTTATCTCATACTGGAAGTCAATATGATGCTTTATTATCTGGCGTAACCCAAGAGTTTCCGGTCGGCCGTCAACTATAGCAAGCATATTTACACCAAATGTATCTTCAAGCTTAGTCTTCTTATATAAAAGGTTCTTAAGATTTTCAATATCTGTGTTCTTCTTTAATTCAAGAACTATTCTTATACCTTCTTTTGATGACTCATTTGACACATCAACAATATCAGTTGTCTTCTTGGTTTCAACCAAATCCACTATATCTGATATGAACTTTCCAATATTAGCACCTATCATTGTATAAGGAATTTCTGTTATTACAAGCCTGTCCTTCTCGCCTTTTCTTGCCGCTGGCTCATATACAACCTTTCCTCTTAACTTTATCTTTCCTGTACCAGTCTCATATATGCCTGCAAGCTCTGACTTATTAATAACAAGTCCACCTGTAGGAAAGTCAGGTCCGGGTATATACTGCATAAGCTCAGTTGTAGTTATATCTTCATTATCCATATATGCGCATACTGCATCGACAACTTCTGAAAGATTATGTGTTGGAATATTAGTTGTCATACCAACTGCGATACCGTCAGCACCATTTACCAACAGATTAGGTATTCTTACCGGAAGAACTGCTGGTTCTTTCTCTGTTTCATCAAAGTTAGGCACAAAATCAACTACATCTTTATCCAAGTCTGATAAATATACATCCTGTGTGAACTTCTTAAGCTTGGCTTCTGTATATCGCATAGCCGCAGCACCGTCACCTTCTATAGAACCAAAATTGCCGTGACCGTCAACAAGTGCCATTCCCTTTTTAAAATCCTGTGAAAGCACAACAAGTGTTTCATATATAGAACTGTCGCCGTGTGGATGATATTTACCCATTGCATCACCTACGATACGCGCTGACTTTCTATGAGGTTTATCATAATTTAAACCAAGCTGATCCATAGCATACAGCACTCTTCTTTGTACTGGCTTAAGTCCATCCCTTACATCCGGAAGTGCTCTTGCTGTTATAACACTCATTGAGTAATCTATATAGGACTTCTGCATCAGCTCAGAATATTCAGTTTTAATAATATTCTCTGCCATTATTATCTCCGTATAATACTTTTATTAATATATATCATAATACCAGGGTCAAAAGGTCTAAACCCATATGAGCTTGCTCATATGTGGATGAATGACCTTGGGACCCGCCCCAATATGAGCATAAAAGTGGGATGATAGTCCCACGATATGCGAATATTGGGGAGGATTGTGGGAGTGCGTAGCACGGAACAATCCGTAGGTATCATAGTTGGGGGCTTTTGACCCCAACATCATATCATTTTTATGCATCAATCTCCGCTTCATTAGCGTGTGCATGTATAAATGCTCTTCTTGGTGGCACATCACTTCCCATAAGCATAGAAGTAACCTCTGTTGCCATTCTTGCATCCTCTATCTCTACCTGCTTTAATATTCTTGTCTCTGGATTAAGTGTAGTTTCCCATAACTGTTCAGGGTCCATCTCGCCAAGCCCCTTATATCTTTGCAGAGTAAATGTTCCACTTGCGTGAAGCTCTTTATACCTTTCCAGTGCTTTATCATCATAAAGATACTGTACTGTCCTGCTCTTATCTACCTTCGTCTTAGTTCCTTCTGACTTCTTAGAAGCTTTGTCTGCCTTAGGTACTTTCTTAAGTTCAGCCCTGTAAAGCGGTGGTGTAGCTATGTACACATGTCCCTGATTAATAAGTTCAGGCATAAATCTATAGAAAAATGTAAGCAGAAGTGTATCAATATGTGCACCATCAACATCGGCATCTGTCATAATGATAATCTTATCGTATCTTAACTTGCTTATATCAAAATCATTGCCGTAACCTTCAAGGAATCCACAGCCAAATGAGTTAATCATAGTCTTAATCTCGGCATTAGCAAGCACCTTATCAATAGAAGCCTTCTCTACATTAAGTATCTTACCTCTTATTGGAAGTATAGCCTGAGTACGTCTGTTTCTTGCTGTCTTGGCTGAACCACCCGCAGAATCTCCCTCGACTATAAACACCTCACATTCCTCTGACTTCTTGCTCTCACAGTTAGCAAGCTTACCATTGGAATCTATTGAGAACTTAGACTTAGATAAAAGATTAGTCTTCGTTCTCTCCTCTGCCTTTCTTATCTTTGCAGACTTTTCGGCACAGGCTATTACTGACTTTAACTGTTCAATATTTCTATCAAAATATAACTGTACCTCATCACTTGTAACCGCACTTACAACTGTTCCCGCATCCGGATTATCAAGCTTAGTCTTAGTCTGGCCTTCAAATCTTGGTGCAGGGTGCTTGATAGCCACAATTGCTGTCATACCATTTCTTACATCAAGACCGGTAAAGTTATTATCCTTTTCTTTAAGAACACCTAACTCCCTTGCATACTGATTAATAATCATAGTGAACTTAGACTTAAATCCTGTAATATGAGTTCCCCCCTCCTGAGTGTATATGTTATTACAAAAACCAAGAATATTTTCCTCAAACTCATTAACATACTGGAAAGCACACTCTACCTCTATGCCGTCTTCACTCTTCTTAAAATAGATAATATCCGTCACAGCTTCCTTGCCATTGTTAAGTTCCTTTACATATGCCTTGATACCATCTGGTTCTGAATATGTAATCTTTTCCTCGCTTCCACTTCTCTTATCCTCAAAATGTATTGTAAGTCCCGGATTAAGATAAGTTGTCTCGTGCATTCTGCTCTTTATTGCATCTGACTTAAATCTTGTCTTTTCAAATATCTCACCATCAGGAAGAAATGTTACTTTAGTTCCTGTATCATTCTTTCTGCATGTTCCCACTTTTTCAAGTGGTGCTACTGCCTTTCCTCTTTCATAACGCTGCCTGTATACACCACCATCAACCTTTATCTCTACTTCAAGCCAAACTGAGAGTGCATTAACTACTGACGCACCTACACCGTGAAGTCCGCCTGATATCTTATACCCGCCATCACCGAACTTACCACCTGCGTGAAGCACTGTAAATACTACCTCAACTGCAGGTATGCCTGCCTTTGGATGAATTCCTATAGGAATACCTCGTCCATTATCTATAATAGTAGCAGTTCCATCATTATTAAGGGTTACTGTAATCTCGCTACAGTAACCCGCAAGGTGTTCATCAACTGCATTATCAGCTATCTCATATATAAGGTGGTTAAGTCCTTTAGTTCCAACACTTCCTATATACATTCCTGGTCTTTTTCTTACAGCTTCAAGACCTTCAAGAATTGATATACTATTTGCATCATATTTTGCTGCCATTATATTCTACACTCCTGTACTACTCTAATTAATTGTTATTGAATTAAATAAATCCTCAAATCTTACATTAAAAGATGGTGCAGAAGAAACTTTTAACTTATTCCATTCATCTTTGTTAATTTCAACATACTTTGAAGACTCATATTGTTCAAATTTATCATTAAATGCCTCTAACTTCTTCTTTTCAAGAATTGATGACTTATTAACCTCTGTCTTCGCTTTATCATTATCTGACGTACATCTTATTATATAAAATCTTCCGTCAGCTTCTACGATTCCGCTTGTCTGGCCTGTTGAAAGTGAATAAGCTGTATCTTCAAATGCTTTAGCCATCTCGCCTCTTCTAAGTTCATATTCATATTCGCCGTCAGCATTATATTTCTTGGCAATTGCAAAGAATGAATTGCCCTCATTTAATTCTGCATAAGCTTTGTCAATTTCTTCCTTTGAGTCTGTTACAATATATTGTATATTTATTACTCTTGCATCATCTGAACTCACTTCAATATCCATAAGTGAAGTTACATCATTGTAAAGCTTTGAAGCGATTGCAAATTCAGTAAACATCTGATTAACCTTATCCTCTGTGATATCATACTGGCTCTTCTGTTCTTCTGTAAGACCATCAAAATACTGTTCTGCTGCCTTAGCTGTTTCATTCTTTTCTTCTCTTCCAAGAACTACTCCTCTTTCTTTAGCCATAGAATTCATACATCTTACTCTTATAAGCTTTACTCTTATCTGTTCTTTTATATATTCCTCAAACGGCTGTCCGTCAATATCTTCTGTCCATATACTGCTTCCAAACATATCTTCATATTGTTTCTTAGCATCTGACATTAATACTTCTGCCTCAAATGTATAAGTCTTCTGTCCATCAACCTTCATAACAACAGATTTTCCCATACCAGTTGAAATATATAATAAATTACCATTAAAGAACTTCATAAATACTAATACCGCAGCCACAGCTACAATAATGATAAGTGCTGTTATTAATCTTTTCTTATTTCTTTTCATAACTTCTCCATTCTGGTTATTTGTGATAAGGTTCATTCTTCATAATTCTGTAGCTTCTATATATCTGTTCAAGAAGAATTACTCTCATAAGCTGATGTGGAAATGTCATAGGCGAAAAACTAAGCTTGAAATCAGCCCTGTCAAGAACCCTTTTATCAAGCCCTAATGAACCTCCTATAACAAAGACAATATCACTCTTTCCTGATATTCCAAGATTATCTATTTTCTGTGATAACTGTACAGAATCAAGCATTTTACCATCAATTGCCAGAGCTATCACATATGCTTCATCTTTTATGCACGAAAGAAGTCTTTCTCCCTCTTTAGCCTTTATTATATCATTAACAGTATCACTTGCATTATCAGGTGTCTTCTCATCTGCCACCTCTTTTACCTCAAGCTTGCAGTATCTTGACAACCTTTTACTGTACTCATCTATTGCCTGACAATAGAACTTTTCCTTTACTTTGCCTACACAGCATATTGTTATTCTCATATCAGCCCAACTATGCCTCTACGAAGAAATATCCGCCGTTATTATCAAGCTTGAACACTTCAAGCTGTTCCTCAAGCTCTGCATCAGAAAGTTCTGATACATCCATTCCCTCATCGTCCATAATCTGTCTTAATTCTTTAATATTACTGCAATACTGTGCAAAGCATTCCTCAAGAAAATCTTCTGCCTCCTCTAAATCATATACAACCGGCTCATCAAAAAGCTTCTTCTGATCTCTTAAAAATACCTTTGCACATTCTTTCATATGTTTTTCCATAATAATACTCCTCATTTCTACAAACATTATCTTATATATTAAACTCTTTTCTTAGTGTGCCTTCAACCCATTCAGTTGTGTCATATGCATATTTCTTGATATCCTCACATGCTGTATCCATAACATACGCATATTTTACTGACTTAAGCATATCAATATCATTATAATTGTCGCCAAATGCCATACATTCATCTTCTGACAATCCAAAGTACTGCTGAAGCTGATGCATTGCTTTTCCTTTGGTAACGCTGCTCTCCATAAAATCAAGATATAAATCTCCTGAAACTGTAATTGAAGCTTTGCCATTCCATTTGCTAAAGAAATGTTCCTTGGAATTATCAATTCCGCTTAAATCACATACCGCAATCTTTAATATATCTTCATCTACATCTGTGAATTTATCAATAAGCGTAGTCTTATAATTAACAACCTTGGTCATTCTATAATGATATTCTTCTGTCTTAGGCTTGATATATGCTGTATGCTGGCCTGATATAAGCACCTCGCAATCAGGCTGTTCATATACATCTTCTATTATCTCAAGAGCAAGCTTTCTATCCATTGGTGTCTTGGCAATAACCTCACCCTTATATTCACATAATGCTCCATTCTCAGCAATGTATACAAGCTTATCGCTTACAGGCTCAAAAAGCCTTTTCAGGCTTACTATCTGTCTTCCGCTGGCAGGTGCAAAGTACATTCCTTTATTAACAAGCTGTTCAATCGCTTTAATTGTAGATGGTTCTACACTCTGGGCACCTTTTCTTAGTATTGTACCATCAAGATCACTTGCAATTAATTTAACCATAACTTTAACTCCTGATATACCCTTGCAACCGGAAGTCCGACAACATTATTATAGTCACCGTCTATCTTTCCAATAAATGCTGCAAATCTCCCCTGAATTCCGTAAGCCCCTGCTTTATCCATTGGCTCACCTGTACTTATATATTCTCTTATCTCATTATCACTAATATCATTACAGTATACATCTGTCTTTTCTGCAAAGTTACTTACAACATTATTATTCTTGATAAGTGTAACACCTGTATACACCTGATGACAATCACCAGCCAGTTCCTTAAGTATATCAAAAGCATTACCCGTATCCTTAGGTTTTGTAAGAATATGTCCCTTATGGCTTACGATTGTATCTGCACCTATAACTACAACATCTTCATTCCTGTAATCATCATCATCTTTTACCATATCCCATACAGCCTGTGCCTTAATCCTTGATAGATATTTCACATATTCATCCGGCTGTGTAATTAAAGTTGTCTCATCAACATCACTCGTAATTATATCAAATTCTATTCCTATCTGTTCCAGCAGTTCTTTGCGTCTTGGTGAACCAGATGCAAGAATAATCTTACTCATATATTCATTCCTTTCAGAATTAATTCATTAACTATAAGATTATAACAGCCGGTAAGTCAAAAATCCAGTTATTACTAAAAAAGAATATAAAATAGAAAAGAATATGCAAAGCACATTCTCGCACCGGACGCGGTCGCCTGCAACTGACTACAGCTTCGTGCGAGTGCATATCACCGGCACATTGTTCCCTTTATGTAATAGTAAATTCCAATATAATTATTCTATAACATAAAAAGGCTTCCTTAGTAAACAGAAGGAAATAGTACTATATCTCCTGTCTGTTTAAAGGAAGCACATAATTATATCTCTGCAAATATGTTCATATACGCAGATACAATATTTATACTGATATTATTCTCTACTCAGCCATACTTCTGTTCATTGCTGATTCTACCGCATCAATTGAAGCTCTTATGATATCGTGGTCGATACCTATGCCAAAGTATTCTTTACCATCATCACCCTTAATTCCTACATATGCAATAGCACTTGAATCAGAACCCTGCTTTAATGAATGTTCCTCATAGCACATTACATCACAAGGCTTTCCAAAATGCTTTGAAAGTGCATTACTTACAGCATCAAGACGACCATTACCACCCGCTTCTACTACTGTTGTCTTTCCATCAGCCTCAATTGTAACTTCTGTCTGGATACCATCAATCTGCTTGAAATGGACTTCTGAAATCTTGAATACCGGTGTGAACTTCTTATAACGCCTCTCAAATATCTCAAGAACCTCATCTGCTGCAAGTTCCTTATGGTTAACATCCGATACATCTTTAACAGCATAACCAAGGTCTTCTCTCATAGCCTTTGGAATAATCATTCCATAATTATGCTCAAGAACATAAGCAACTCCGCCCTTACCTGACTGGCTGTTAATTCTGATTACGTCTGAGTCATATGTACGTCCAACATCTTCTGGATTAATTGGAAGATATGGAACTGTCCACTTAGATGGATCCTGTTCAATTCTATAGTGCATACCTTTAGATATGGCATCCTGATGTGAACCAGAGAATGCTGCAAATACAAGCTTACCACAATATGGGTGTCTGTCATCTATCTTCATCTGTGTAAGACGTTCAAACATCTCTGCAAGCTCTGGCATATTAGAAAAATCCAATTCCGGGTCAACGCCCTGTGCGTACATATTCATAGCAAGATTAACAATATCCACATTACCAGTTCTCTCACCATTGCCAAATAATGTACCTTCTATTCTGTCTGCACCTGCAAGCATACCAAGCTCTGCATCTGCAACGCCTGTTCCTCTGTCATTATGTGGATGAAGTGATACAACTACATTTTCTCGATTATGAAGATTCTTGCTCATATATTCAACCTGACTTGCAAATACATGTGGAAGTGACATCTCTACTGTAGCAGGAAGATTAATTATACACTTCTTATCAGGTGTTGGCTGCCATATATCTATAACTGCATTACACACTTCAAGTGCGTATTCTGGCTCTGTTCCTGTAAAGCTTTCAGGACTATATTCAAAAAGGAAATTACCGCCATCTGCTTCTGCAAGTTCTTTAAGAAGCTTAGCACCCTCAATTGCAATCTGTTTGATTTCTTCTTTAGATTTTCTGAATACCTGCTCTCTTTGTGCAAGAGATGTCGAATTGTATACATGTACAATCGCTCTTGGTGCACCCTTTACAGCTTCAAAAGTCTTCTTAATAATATGCGGTCTTGCCTGTGTAAGCACCTGAATTGTAACATCATCAGGAATCATATTCTTCTCAATAAGTGTACGGCAAAGCTCATACTCTGTCTCTGATGCTGCCGGGAAACCAATCTCAATTTCCTTAAATCCAACCTTAATAAGCTTATTAAAGAATTCAAGCTTTTCATCAAGACTCATAGGCTCAACTAAAGCCTGATTACCATCTCTTAAATCCACTGAACACCATACTGGTGCTTTGTCAATATACTCCTTCTTTACCCAGTCGTTACACTCAACCGGTGGCATAAAATAACCTCTCTTATACTGTCTGTAATCAAACATTGCATTATCCTCCTGATATATTAATTATATTAGCATAATAAGTAAATTATACAAAAAAAATCTTTCATCTCCAAAGGCCTTAACCTCTAAGAGACGAAAGATATAATCTCACGCGTTACCACTCTTATTCGCAATTAATAATTGCGCTCTCACCGAATACGTGCATATTGCATTATATTCTGTCCACTATAACGGTTGGCTTCCGTCTACGTCTACTCTTATATCCTGCTGATATAATTTCGGGTAGCAGCTCCAAGGTGAGTTCAATAAGTTCCTTTCACTGTCTCGCACCTTCCGACAGTTCTCTGAAGCTGGTCCTTATCTAATATTCCTCTTCATTGCATTTACTTATTATCAATTATTGAAATGATAACGCATATAATTTAAAATGTCAATAGAATTTTCAATTATGTATTGCAATATTAAATGCAATATTAAATCAAATTATGTATTGCAATATTAAATCAAATTATGTATTACAATATTAAGTCCAGTTATATATTTGAGCTATGTATTAAAATCATTTGAAGTTCTTAAGAAAACTTATATCTTCCTCTGATACTTCACCATTAGAATATCTCGCTTTCTCATAGTCATCTGTTATTCTTCGTGCTTTTGCTTCATCATCAGTTATCAGTTTGCTCGTAATCTCTTCCGGCATCATATGCGAATCAACCTTTGCACCTGCCAACTTAGACTTTGTGACAACCTTTTTGGACTTGGCATATTTCTTATAAAGCTTTCTGTACCGTATATTGGCTTTATCTTTAGTATCCTTAACCTTAACACTTTTCTTTACTTTATATTCCTTTTCCTCGTCATTATTAATATATTCCACTTCATCTTTATCATTATCTAATGACTTTCTGAACCTGGAAGCATATCTGACTATTGTCACTATTATTAATATAATCACTCCGATTATAAGGAATATTGCAACCACCTCCATAAGAGCATTACCAGCCGCATTATTAACCATAACATCCATCTCATCCTCTACTGGTTCAGGGGAAGTTGTCGTTTCTTCTATATAATCGTCCATTACTGTATCATCATCTCCGCGGAGCATTAATAACAGTTTTAATATCCATTTAATAATTGCAAGCAATGCCATTCCAATCATAGAGAATATATTGCCATATCTTCCGTGATAGAATATAAGCATGCCAAATACCAGAAGCAGTCCGAACACAATCATTATAAGCACATTAATTCCCATAATTCTTCTGGCCGGGAATTCTGATTTACCTTCATTAAATACGAACACCTCATACAGCCTGCTTACCTGATTATATACGAACTGGCATAATACAAACATAACAAATAAAAATGCCTGTATTTCCATAAGCACAGAATTACCTTCAATACCTCCTAATATATAAAAGCCTATCATAAATATTCCATATGCTATATGAAGCTTCTCACTCGCATTAACAGCAATCAGCATATCATCCTTGCTCTTACCAGTTTCATCATATATATTTTCCTGAACTCGCTCATATTGCTTCTTGTTTACATATAGATTCTTTAACCTTATTGAGTGTCCAGATATTGCCGCTGCGCATATCACATAACCTGCAAACTCCAGATCTGTGTCCGCAAGCAATGCCGCTATAACAACGAACACAAGATTAATCACCATAAATAATGGATAACTTTTAATATATTTTCTTGAAAAATATGTAACTATAGCTGGAATTATTACAATAAGGCTATAATATGCCTTAGATGTGTCATTACCGGCAATTCCTATATACACTCCCGCCGCCATTGATATGTACGCAACACACAATATAAGTATTTCCGTTATGATTTTACTATTTCTTAGATGTCTTATCTGCATCTTACTCTCCATTCCCACACTGCTTATACATTCTAATCAAGCTTTTCCAGATACAGGCTTCCATTGCCTGATACAACACACGGAACAATCCATATTTTATTCTGTTGTTTAGACATAAGTCTTTCTGCTGAAAGCTTTAATTTTCCGTGCTTGTTAGCTGATATAAGAACATACACCGAATCCTGCCTTTGGTTCTTATTATTATATTCCTGCATATTATCAAGAATAATGCTGAATTCCTGCATAGGAAGCTTCAGATCTATTCTTGCAAATGCCGTGTTGATACGTCCAAAATGTGACAGTCCGCTTCCAGCCTCTATCACTGTCTGCTCCTTAGTATCAATATCACAGCCATTAGATGTTACAGATACATTGATGCCCTTTCCTATAAGAAGCTGGGCCAGACCTGCCGCTATTGATATTGCCTGTTCAATAACATCTTCCTGCATAAGAACGCCCTCGCTTTCAAGATTAAGCAGGATACATACATTACGGCTCACTGTTTCATTATACTGATTAACCATAAGCTTTCCCGTTCTTGCACTGGCATTCCAATTAACATCCCTTATGCTGTCATAAGACTGGTAATCCCTTATTCCTGCAAATACGAACTTATCCTCTAACAGATATTTTCTTCTTTCAAGCTCACCTAAAATACTGTTATTGACCTGTAAAAGATTATTAACATTTTCTGGCTTGGGATATACTGTAATCATATGATTAACATTTTTATTATTAATCATAATATCGTTCATAAAAGCACCTGCAAATACAGTTTCAATGGCTTCTAATCTATATACACCCCTTCTGGCACACAATACATCTATCTTTCGTGTTACCCTCTGGTTAGAAAGAAGTGAAAATACATCGTTGCGGTAAGTCTTATCTGTAATTCTGGAATTATTATCCTCCTGCCCAAACACCAGATTCTTGTCTATGCTGAATTTAATATTAACACAAGGCAGTGGCATTCTCTTAGCATTAGTTACTGTCTCCACCATCTTGATAGTATCACCTTTTGTAGCTGTATTGCTGGAAAATGTAACATCAACCGATAAATTCCTGCTCCAGTTATCCCTGTAGGTAATCCTCAATATGTTATATACAATAACCACACCTATAAGCATTAATATTATATTCATCTATTGCTCCATTCCTCAGTAGGCACCTCTACCTGTGATAATGCCTCATTTATTGTCTGTTCCCTGTTCTCCTTAGCAACCATTCCTGTATTAAATACAAGTCTGTGTCCCCATACACATAAAGCAAGCTCTTTAATATCTGATGGAACAACATAATTACGTCCATTAACATAAGCATATGCTCTTGCTGCATTAACCATAGCTATTGAACCTCTTGGGCTTATTCCTATTGCAACACTTCCCATATTACGTGTAACTTCTGCAAGCTTTACAATATATTCTATAAGCGAAGGATGAATATATATATTCTTAACCTCATTCTTCATGGCTTTAATATCTTCTTTGGAACATACATTAGAAATATCTTCTATTGGATTATCCTTAAGAAAACGGTTAAGTATTGTAATCTCCTCTTCCTTATCCGGATATCCCATTTCAAGCTTCATAAGAAATCTGTCAAGCTGTGCTTCTGGAAGCGGATATGTTCCTGCTGTTTCTATTGGATTTTCTGTGGCTATTACAATAAATGGTTCATCTAACTGTAATGTATCACCATCTATAGTAACCTGATGTTCTTCCATACACTCAAGCAATGCTGACTGTGTTCTTGGTGTAGCCCTGTTAATTTCATCAGCAAGAATGATATTTGCAAATACAGGTCCTTTCTTTAATACAAAATCTTCACTTTTCTGGTTATATATATGTATTCCTGTTATATCTGATGGAAGCAGATCCGGTGTGAACTGCACTCTTCCAAAATCGCAGTCAATACTTTTTGCTAATGTCTTGGCAAGCATCGTCTTACCCATACCTGGAACATCTTCTAAAAGAATATGTCCACCTGCAAGTATGCTTGTAATTACTTTTTTTGTAACTTCCTCTTTACCAACTATAACCTTTGAAACATTATCTAATATGTCTGTTATCTGCATTTAATTACCCCGCCTTTTCTTTAATTATATATTCTGTGCCTTACCTCATTTCACATATTAATATAGTACCAAAAAACCACAGATGTATCAATAACACCTGTGGCTTTCTTGCATAAAATTTTACCAAATTTTATTATACTTATGCCTGTGGTTCTTCTCCCGGAAGCTCCTGATTAACATCAATTCCTCTTGGTGCAACAGGAGTTGAGAATACTATCTGTGTACTTGTCCTTCCGAACTTCTGTAACTGTCCGATAAATGTATCAAGCTCCATTGTACTTGGAAATACAACCTTAAGAAGCATTGAATAATTACCTGTAACACAGTTACATTCAACTACATTAGGGCAGGTTTTGATAAATGGATAGAACTCCGGCTTCTGTACAGGTGCAACCTCAAGATTAATAAATGCTGTTATATGATAGCCTAATTTAATCTGGTTAATCTTAACCCCATAGCCTTCTATTATTTCTTCTTTCTCAAGTCTTTCTATTCTTGCTGAAACTGCTGGTGATGATAAAAACACATTTTCAGCCAATGCCTTAAGTGGCATTCTCGCATTATTCTGAAGTAATGTAATTAATTTCTTATCAATTTTGTCCATAGTTGTCCTCCATTAATCTGTGGCATTGCTTTCTTAACATCAAAAAAGAGACAACCCGAGCCTTGTATGCCTGAATTGTCCCCTTTGACTTAATTTATTAATTTATATGTAATATACACCTTTTTTTATAAATTGACAACCCCTGATTTTATGTTTTTTTATAGTTTTTTATTATTTTTCTTAACTTTTTATCGTGTGTCTTCTTAATTTTTCTATTATAATGTTTGCTTTTTATACTACTTATATGGTAAAGTTCTTATTGTATGTTAATGACTATATTTAATGGAGGCACTTATGTCAGATAATAAAGATTTTAATAACAACTCTGAATATTCAACAGTAACATTATCATTAGATGATGGCACTGAGTTAGAGTGTGCAATAATCCGTACTTTCCCAGCAGGAGATAAGAACTATATTGCACTTTTACCTATTGCAGATATTGATGAAGAAGAAAGTGAAGTATACTTATACAGATTTTCTCTTGACAGCAACAACGAGCCAGTTCTTGAAAATATCGACTCTGATGAAGAATATGAAATCGTATCAGATGCATTTGACGAAGAACTTGATGCTATGGAATATGAAGAACTCTACGAACAGGAAGACTCTGAGAACGAATAATCAACATAATGGTCATCTATCTCAGTAACAAATCTTGAAATGGTTGTATCCTTGTTATATCTGCTTTTAGCATATAACAGATACAACTTTTCTTTTGCCCTTGTCATCGCAACATACATAAGCCTTCTCTCCTCTTCTATCTCATAATCAAGCACAGCTTTATTATAAGGAATTATCCCCTCAACCACGTCCATAATAAATACTACTTTGTACTCAAGTCCTTTACAACTATGCATTGTATGAAAATGTACTGCATTATCGTTATCTTGCGGATAAGAATTTTTAGAAGCCTTTATATTCTCAACTAATGCTGCATTTTTAGAATTATTCATACTTATATTATTGTTATTAATATATTCCAGCCAGTTATCTATTGTGTCAAACTGCTTTGCCATTTCTTTGAATTCTTCAATCTTATCGTAAGCTTCTGTCCCGTTAATCCTATGCGTTAATATATATTCCTTATAATATTCTTCATAACCAATACCTTTAATTATATAATTAACCGCCGCATATGGCGACATATTTTTAATTATATTCATATCAAACTGCCAATCATTGATTATATTTATCATTTCAGCATTATTCTCATAAGAAGCTCTTAGCTGTTCATAACTAAAAGGTTCTTTTATAAATGTCCTTTTTATATATCTTAATGGTTTATTGACAATCCTTAAGATATCCTCTCTTTTACATTTTCCCTTTGACACCTTAATATATGCAAGCATATCCTTAACAGCCCAGTAATCATATATATTCTCCTGTTTCATCACCGAAATGCAGGGAATTCCATCATCAATAAGTCTGGAATAATATATACCATTAATACTGTTGGTTCTTGATATAACAGCAATATCTGATGGTTCAATACCATCTTCTATCAACTTCTTTATATTATCCGAAAGCATTTTCTTAAGACTATGTATATCTTTTGCTCCCTGTACCTGTATACATTCTCCTACCATACCTGCTGATTTGATATTTTTGTAATATCGTAGAGAATTATTACCAATAAGACTTCGTGCTGCTTTAACAATATTATCAGTACACCTGTAATTGACATTCAGATTTATTATTTTTGCATTACTATAATAATCTTTAAATGCAAGCATAATATCAGGCTTAGAGCCTCTAAATCCATATATACTCTGATCATCATCTCCAACAGCAAATATATTCGCACTTTCCCCTGCAATCAATTTAATTGTGTCAAACTGCATTTTATTAATATCCTGAAATTCATCAATAAGAATATACTTGTATTTATCCTGCCACGCAGCTTTATAATCAGCCCTCTGTGTAAGAAGCTCATTGCACAGAACTACCATATCATCATAATCTATAAGCCTTCTTGATATAAGCATTTTCCCATATTCTTTATATATTATCCTGAATGTTTCGTCGGGACAGGCTGTACTGATATACTCATCTATATTAAGACAATCATTCTTTACCTTGCTTATCTGTGATAAAATGCTGTTTACCGTTTCATTTTCATCTGAATATTCAAGTTCAAAGCTTATAAGCTTGTCCCTGATAAAATTATATTGTAAATCTCTCGTAATAATGGAATTAACTGAATAATTATATGCGTGACGCAGTATCGTAAAAAACACCGCATGAAATGTACCAAATGTAACTGGCACATTAAGACTTCCTTCTAAAGACATAAACCTTTCTTTCATAGACACCGCCGCCGCTTTGGTAAAAGTTATAACCAGTATTGATGACGGCTTGATATTATGCTTAATAATAAGGTTATATACTCTGTTAACTATAACTGTGGTCTTTCCCGAACCCGGACCTGCAATAACAAGTGCAGGTCCATCTTTAAAATGTATTGCTCTATTCTGTGCTTCACTTAAATGTATATCTGTTCTGCTAATGATTATCCACCTTTCTTAGAAGCTCATAATCTTATCCCCTGAATCATCTGTGTTCTCAATAGATAAAATCTCAATCCAATAGCTTATATTACTGTTGACGACCACTTCTACCCTATCTCCAGCCTTGTGTCCAAGTATTGCCTTGCCAAGAGGCGATTCAATACTTATAAGTCCTTCAAGAGAGTCACCTCTTACCGTTGTCACAAGCTTAATCTTCTCTGTAGAACCATCGTCCTCATATTTAACTTCAACTGTATTATTAACACCAGCCTCATCATCTGCCGACTCTTCTGATATTACCGTTGCTGTCTTAATCATTCGCTGAAGATATCTTATTCTGCTCTCATTCTGATTTTTGAACTTCTTGGCGGCATAATACTCAAAATTCTCACTCAAATCGCCCTGTGCCCTTGCTTCTTTAACATCATCAAGAGCTTTTTTCCTCACAATATGAACCCTGTATTCGATCTCATCTTCCATTTTCTTGATATCACTTGGAGTAAGTTCATTATTCACGATTACAACATCTCCTTAATATAAACATACCATTACTATAAAAAGGCTATTCATTGCTTGTCTGTTTAACATATAAAATAGCTTTCTTTACCGGTGGAAGCATAATTACAATTATTGTAATAATTCCTTCTGCACCTATATATGCCGCATTATATGCTAACGAATATAATACAGCACTATTAAAGAATTCCGGTGTATACACCGCAAAGAATATCCAGCCTGATAAGAATGAGAAGAAGAATCTTCCAGCAATTCCTGCTATATAACCTTTAACCAACCCATTCTTGGAATTAGCAAATATTCCTGATAATCCTAACGCACCAAATGCAAAGATATAGTCAAGAAACATCTGTGGCAGACTGATAATATATGGATTAACAATAAGCTGTAATACTCCATACGCTATTGAAGCTGTCATACCTGCACTTATTCCATACCAGTATCCTATAAGCACGATAAACAGCATACTAAAAAGTGTTACTGAACCTCCCATAGGCATCTTAAATATAGTAATAAACGAAGTTAGCGTAGCGAGTGCAATAGCCATAGCTGATGTCACAAGCCTCTTTACGCTGTGTGTCTTCTTATCCTTTACTATAAAACCAACAGCCAGCACAACAATAACTACTGCTATCAGCACTACATATCCCAGTGGTGTAAGATTATAACTTATACCATCCTCACTCACAATCTTTGTTGCAAGCACTTATATCAACCTCCCCAATATTAAATAATCATATATTCTTTTAGTATTATAACATATTATTAAATATATGCAATATTCCGGAATAAAAAGTCGTAGAATATGTTTTTTATTGAAGTCTGGGGTGTTAGCGGATTGTTCGGATTGCATGGCAATGCAGCAATCCGAACACCGCAATAAGTGTTAAAATTTCTTTTAACCCTTACATCATTAATATTCTATCAGCTATTATAATCAATATATGATATCTTGTTTATTTATCATCTTTCTACCAGAATATTTTCCTATATGAATACTCACCTCTGTAATTGGAAGCATTGTAGTCCGGATACTTATATGGCTTGTAAGCATTTTCCATCGGCTCATCATCCTGCGTGTATATATACATATAATTATAATCCCACGTTACAATTTCATCTCTTGCATCACCTAAAAGATTAACCGCCTCCGTGCAAAGAGTTGGGTGTCCGTCATCAGGGAACTTTACAACCTGTATTCCATTACCATCTATCATTCCACCTCTCTTAACATCTGCATTAAGAAGTATGAAATCCTGTCCATCACCTGTCCAGTTAACCGGTGTAAGAAGATTACCATTAAGCTCATTCTCCATTTCCCACATATCATTGCCTTCACTGTCGTAGAAATATATAATGCCCTGATGTCCCCAGAAATTAACTACAGCCATCTCATATCCTTCTTTATCCGGACAGTAATTAGCAAGACTCACTCTCTGTGCGTGTCCAATTCCGTCCTGTTTTAAAATATTACCTTCAAAGTCACAAAGAATAAAACCTTGTGTACCTGCAACACACGCAAAGAATTTTTTCCCTTTATTAGGACCTGTTTCAAATCTTCCTGGTACAATTTCATCGATGTGGTCTACCTTAAACGGCATAGTCCACATTTTCTTTCCATTACAATCAAGCATATTATATCCAACCAGCAGTTCATCATAGCCATCACCATTAATGTCAATTGCAAATGGAAAATGTCCTGTATTCTTATCACTCTGAAAATGCCACATAACTTCAAGGTCATCATTTAACGCATATACCCTGCAATATCTGTCCTTAATAAGAATATCCCTTGGCTTGTCAAGTCCTCTGAAATTGCATATCCTCATTCCATCAGGGTTAATTCTGTCAAATGCATATTCTCCATCAGGAACACCTATAATTGTGCCATCTTCTTCCATTGTCGATAATGGTGTCTTTGCTCTTTTCTTAACATTTCCTGTCTTTCCGTCAAGTATAAGCACCTCGAAATTCTTGGCAGTTATAACCTCATCGTATCCATCACCATCAATATCATATATCTGCATTGGCATATCAGCAGATATATTTCCTATCTCCATATTATCTGTAGGTTCACCATACTGCCATAATATATTACCATCCAAATCCATAGCTGTAAGACAGCTTATAGTTCCATATGCATCTCTGTTGACTCTTTTCTGACACTGGGCAAGCACCATCTGATACTCTCCATTACCAAGCAGGTGTCCGAAACGTACCTGTCTTCCTGTTCCACAGCCTTTAAGGTCTATCTTCTTAACAAGCTTCATCTTTGGATATCTGCTCTGTGCTTCTGTGCATTTATTACTGTATTCTTCCCTCTTAGCTTTAATTCTTTCATCTGTCTTTTCATCTACATTGACATTAATGTAGCCAAATGCCGCTGGTATAGTAGCCGTAATTGCTGCCTTTCCTCCCTGTACAGCATAAACTGTATCAATATCTATATATTTAGTGCCATTAACATAGCACTCAACATGACTGCCGTTAACACTTACATTTAATATATATGTATCGTCACTATTATAATCAAATGCTTTACTTTCAAGCTCTTCAACATTTTCTTTATGGCGGTAAACAAGCTTTACCTGCTTATCTTCAAACATAAATACAAGCATATTAAGAGAATTCTGTGCACAGAAACCAATACCGGCATTTCCCCATTTAGTGTTAAACATTCTGACACTTGCCTCTATATCATAATCTTTCCAAAATCTGTCCCCTGTTTCAAGTGTCGGAAAAGTTCTATGTGGCTCTGTATTATGAAGTCTCATCTGCTCCATATAATGCTTCCCACAATACTCCGTAATAACCCATGAAGCACCCTGTCCGTTATATCTGTAATTACACACTGGGTCATACCATTTTCCATAATACCCTGGATATTGCACAAAATGATACTCTCCCATTGCAGAATGATTCTTATCATATGGGAACTCTCCTATTGGAAAATTCTTAAAATCTTCTTTGAGCAAATATATACTCTTCATAACAATTCCTCCATTCATCTGATAAAAGCAGCACACATTCCATTATAAGCTGCTTATCACGCTAAAATATTTAGTTGTCGTTCAAGAAACTATTGTTAATATACTACATTTTCATTAGCAAGACAAGACATTTATTTAATAAAAAAGATGTGGACATTTAATCATTTATCGATGTCCACATCCCACAATGAATATCAAAAAGAGAGCCTTTAGATTTCTCTAAAAGCTCTCTAAACAGCATAAATGCTAGCTTTCTATTAGAACTTACCTTCATCAGCAGCCTGCTGTACAGAAACAGCAAGTTGCTTATTTACTGGTATTTAGCATAATATTGTTAGTTACGCGCTAATTACATATCTGTTTTTCTACTACCTAATAGTGTTCCAACAATATAAATATTATAAATCATTTTTATGTGTATAGTGTGTATTTTTATTATGATATGAAAAGAGTTTCTTCCTTATTATATATGTCAGACTTTTTCAATGTTATGTACATCTATTGCACTTGTTACAGTATTGCCAATACCGATAACAGCTCTGTCTCCATTGACCTGGATAACATCATACTCATCATAATAAAGCGTAAATGCCTGGTCTGTATCATAGTTTACATTAAGAAGCACTCTTACCTTATCACCGGCTTTTATGTTGGATACGTCAGTTTCAGATTCTTCATTGTCTTCATCACTAGAGTTGGCACCTGTCGATATAATACATCCATCGTTGACCCAACCTGTTCCATTATTTATTAAGTAAGGATTTACCGCCCAAGGAATAACCCTTGTTATTGTTCCACCTGTGAATCCGCTTGATGGTGTAAGTGCATCTTCTGATGTTGATGAAGCATATATTGCATTATACTCAACATAATCTCCTATCTGATACTGTAACTGCTCTGTATCAACTACATCAGTTTCAGCATTATTATCTGAGATTGAATTATCATTGCCATTAATATCATTTCTGTGATCATATTCATTTGCTTTTATAAGTCTGTCAAAGACGTCATCACGCATAATGTCAAAATCTACCCTTGTCCCATCATTAAGATAATAATCACTGCTTTCCTGTGATATAGCAAATTTATCTTCACATATCTTTCCATCATTATTCCAATGAGCTTCCCAGATGAGGGCGCCGTGCTCTATAAGTTCATCTACATTCATATATTCATTGAGCCAGCTGTGGCTTGCATATATTCCCTTAGCTGTTATATCTTCTAATGCATCAAGCCATTTGACAGCAAGTTCCTGTGTATAATGATAATCAATATTGTGTGAAGCTTTATAACCATCTGCATCCTCTATATCAAGGTATAACCCCATTGTTGGATTGCATTTATTATACCATCTTCTGATATGCGCCGCTTCGCTTAATGCTTCATCTTCGTTGCCAGCATACTGATATAAATACAATGCGTATGGAATACCTCTCTTTTCGCATTCATCAATATATGTCTGTGCCATAGAATCACACTGTCCGCACTCGCTGTCATCCTTGCTTAAGTCGCTGCCATAGGCACAACGAATTATAACAAAATCAAAATTCTCCTTAATATAATCAAAATCAAGATTTCCCTGATGTCTGCTTATGTCTATTCCTCTTTTCATAACTATTCCTCGCTTTCATTTTCATCTTTAATACTTTCTAATTCTGCTTTCTTTTCCACCTGACTCTTAAGATTGCTCACTATCGGCTTTAAAAATGGTGGAAGTGTAACACCTATATCATTTATGTTTTCTAATATAGATATAATTTCATTACAAACTAGCCATATTGCCACTATACAGGCAACTAAAAATGTAAATGGCAATGTTATTCCAACAACATCTGCTGAATAAGAAAGGAGCTGGTCTACAATGACACCAACTCCTACTAAAAGCCACATACATATTTTCTTTGCTATTCCTTTAATTCCTTTATAACTATCAATCTCCTGATTTCTGAACTTTGAAGCTATAAGACCTGTTGCATAGTCTATTATATTACAGGTTATTAATAACATAACAGGTATTGCAAGTATACCTAACGCACTCATTATTATGCTCCATATTGCCACTATAATTGTTTTCGCTCTTTCCATTTGTTTCCTCCTTATTTATATGTTTACTTTTATTTTCATTGTTGGGTGCTCTAATCATCTCTATTGCCCTCCTTTATTTACTAAATTCTGTTACCAGCTCATTTAATTTATTTTCAAATTCTGTTACATCTTTCGTATATGTTGCCTTATTTGCTATATATGCCTGTGCATTAGCTATGTTGCGGTTTATAGACAAACCATTCTCTGAGATTGTAGCATTCATATACATAATATCTGTAACTGCACCATTCTCCTCTACACTGCTTGTTCCATTTAATGTTATAGATTTGTTTACGTTTAACATTTTTTACCTCTTTCTACCACTTCTGTGGATTTATTAATATTATTTTTATACCCAGCTTGCACTTCCCCAATGGTAAGAAGCAATAATTGTATGGTCCACATATATTCTCAAATATGCACCATCCCAATCAAGCCCAATTTCATTTTTCGGTGTTCTGTTAAGAACTGCACCACACCATCTTCCCCAGGTCGAATGATAAAGGTTAAAAGCATTGGTTCTTATTCCACCTATTACAGACAAAGCACAATCGTTATAATAACTTGTACCGCTATTACATATTTGCACATATCCTTTTCCTATTTTTGTATATGCCGTGTTATTTGGCTTATGCCATAGCTCAATTCCATCTCTTAACACGCTTACTTCTAATCCAGCTAAACCATACATTTTTATTCCTTTACCACTTTCAACATTAAAGCTCATTTCTCCGTCATTGGTGACGTGCCATAATGAATTTAACGTGGAGGGCGAAGCCCCTTGCGTAGCTCCTTTTTGAATTGAAAAAATCCAATCTCCAGTATTTTTAGACCCTTGAATATACACACGTCTTAAATATCCGTCTGGAGCAAGATAATCATTTTTAAACGCTTCGCTGGTTATGTCCCAACAGGCTATTTTCCCACTTGTGCTTGTAATACCTCCTGTACTGGATATTTTAAAATACTTGCTATCCCACGTTCCTGTTGCCAGGTTGAGCATCATTCCCGTGCTGTTTGCAACATAATTAGAGCTTTTAAGCACTCCAGCTGTAACCGTTCCTAAGTTTGCGGATATTGCAGACAATGTAGATACACTTAACTCTGCCGCAGTGATTGAATTAGCGGCTATCTGATTGGCTGTTATTGTCTTAGAAGCTATCTTCGCGGCTGTAACTGCATTGGCAACAATCTTTTCTGTTGTTATTGCATTTGCCGCTATTTTTGCCGAAGTTATGGCACTAGCTGCTATTTTATCTGCATTAACTGCGCTTGCCGCTATCTTTTCTGTTGTTATTGCATTTGCCGCTATCTGTGTTGCTGTAACACTGCCTGTATATATCTTTCCACCATTAATCAGGGTCTTATTATTTGCAGCACACCAGCTTGCAATTGTAGATCCTTTAGCCTCCGCATAATCATTTTGGGGAGATTGGGTAGGTTCAAGATATACCGTGTAACCTGCATTTCTTGCTATATTAGTTTTAACAGTATATATTGTTACGTCACTTTTATTAGGCGTATAAAGGTAATATCGTGCCCCACCACGCAACATAAAGTATATCTGGCTATGTTGTTGTACCTGTCCTACAAATGCAGGCATTTTATTACAAAAACGATAATTATTTTCCTCCAAATAACCAGCGGCATCTGTTGTTCCCCAGCCACTTGCTAATACTCTTAAAATAAGATTGCAAGTAAAACCTTGATTATGCGTAGACCATACAGGTTTAGAACCGCTATTAAGCTGAACATTACATTCATAGTTATATAAACCGTTATATGGTATAGCTGCATTTATTAATACGGGATAGTATGTATCCGTATTATATTTTGCGTCTCTTAAATCTACAGTTATCTGATATCTTTTCTTGGCGGCGGCTATATCATTCTGCGTACCAGCATCAAGTTTTCCAATTACAATCGAACCTGAAGCTATTCTGTCTGCAGATATATAGCCGCTTGTAATCTTTCCTGCATCCATATTGGCAATCTTGGCATTCTGTATTGTTGCATCTGCTATTAGGGCATTGGTTATAGAAGCATTCGCTATGGCATTGGTTCCAAACTGCCGCAATACCCAGCTTTTACCATCGAAGTAATACATCTTATTAGAATCTGCTGTATTAAACCATATATCATTAGTTTTTCTACTCTCCGTTGAAGGGGCTGTTACCTGATAAAATACTGTATTCTTGCCATCTGCTGTAAGCTGTGCTCCTTCCGCGGTCTTAGAAGCCGCCGCTGATAAAAGTTTAGCCGCTTCCGCCGTGCTTAATGCACCAGCCGCATTTGTATTAGCTGTATCTGCCTTTTGTGCTGCATTTTCTATATCTTTGTCTGTTGTATTCATCCAGTCAGTGACATCTGTTCCAAACTTGGATGTATCTATTGCTCCTTCAGCTATCTGCTTACCATTAATTGTTCCTACCGTGATATTGGCAGCCTTAAGGTTTATTACCTCGATGTTAGCGGCATCTATAGTTCCACTTGTTATTTTATTAGCAGTTAAATCTACTATCTTAGCATCTGTTATGCTTCCGTCTGCAATTTGAGCTGTACCAACTGCACCTGTGTCTATCATTGCTGTCTTTATAGAGCCAGCTTCGATATTACTAAGCTTTATGTTAGCGTATCTTAAATCTGCAACATCTGCTTTAAGATAATTAGCCTTTATATCAATTATCTCTGCACTTACAGCATCAATTTTCTCTGCTGTAACAGTATTAGCCTTAACCCAGTCAGCATCAACTTTCTTTGCTATTAATTCCTTTGCCAATATCAAATCAGAATATATTCTCTCATTCTGTTGTGTTGTCGGTCCTTTGAAGTCCATTTCGGTCTCTACTTCTGTCTTTCCATAAGATGTAACAGTCATAGCCATACCGCCATCATATTCCTGTACCAAATTCATAACCGGTATTTTATATTCACCAGTGCCGTCATTGGCAGTTATAACATCCCACGGATCCAGACGTATGTCTCCAAGCGTCCTTAATGAAGCTCCTCTATAAGCAAACCCTTTAATACCCTGATATATCTGGCTTAATCTGTCTGCTGTCATAAACGGATTGGAAAATGTTATCCCAAGCTCTCCGCCGCCCTGCGTTAATTCAGTCTGATTATCGACATTACAGTTTAAATAATCCAAATGAAAATCACTTTCATTGTGTTCAAGTGATATAATTCTTGCTTTACCTACTGAATATTCACATTCTTTATACCACTTAATAACAATAGTTCCAGTTCTATCTACACAAGCAAATCCACCCTTTAACGAAGCTATATAGCCTATCATTTCCCTGTATGTATATCCAACTGGCTTAGTCTGTATCATTATGTCATCCAGACCACTTAAGTCTGCTGGAACACCACAGCTCGCACTTATCTCATTTAAAACCGAAGCAGCACTTGCTGGATATATCAGATTGGATATATATAGTCCTATAGTCTTCATCATTCTGTCATATGCTGTAAATGTCGTTGTTGCCTGATCACTTTGTGGGCGCTCTGCTGTGAAAAAGCCAAGTGGAATATATTCATACTTTCCACTTGGCAGCTTTAAACCTATCTCTACTGGTATCTCTGTATTTTCAAATAATTCGTCTATCTTTTTAATAGTAATTTCTATCTTTGCAGATACAGCCGCTCCTAGCTGTAAAGCTTCATCAGCCGTACTTGATGTTTCATAGCTCAATTTTTTGAACTCGGAATTAAACCACCGTCCATTAATCTTAAGCCTTGCCTCAAAAGTCCTTGATGGACTTCTTATTGTTTCTTTAAAAGCTTCTGTTACGTTGTTATACATATGTTTACTCCTGTATCATAAACTCTATTGCTGTAATATCTTCTAATGTAGTTCCATCATATCCCTCTGCATCACATTCATTAACATCTTCCAGCTTAATCATATGCACATCAAGTTCTGTTTCAATGTTATACATTTCATCAATTTCTTTAATCACCTCCTGCTCCTTGTCTTCTGCAAACTTGTAAGAGCCATCTTCTACGACTGCATTTCCATTTTCATCCTTTAAAGCATTTTCCTTTAATAATCGCGTTCTTTCAGCGTTATATACCTCTAATTCTGCCAATAACGCTTTAAGATTTTTAGCAATTGCATAATTGACCTTAACTGGCCAATGTTTCTTTGAATTCTGTAACTTCTGTAATTCTGCTGCACATCTGTCAATCTGTTTGATTGTAAATTTCATATTATAAATCTCCTTTATTGTTGAATAATAGATACACTTGCACTTCTGTAATAGAAAATACCATCATCAAGCTCCCCTATTACTTCCTTGCTTAGTGTACCTCTGTAACTTGTTATTGTTATATCCTGTCCATCATCATGAAATGTTATTGGGAAGAATCCGGCAACAAGCTTATTCTTAATAAGAACCAACTCATCTTCCTGAAGAACTCCCCAGGATATAGATAAGGTCTTCTTTTCAGCAACTACATCACCTAACATTGTTCCGTCAAGTGCTCGTCCCGTTGAAGAAGACCATATTATCTCATCATCCACTTTGATGGACACAGGAGCCGGAAGCTCCTGATTGTCGCATCTTAGTATCAATTCATCACATCCTTAATGTATAATCTCACATTTTCCTGTCTGCTTTGTATGTTCGTTTATCTTATCAACTACATACTTCTTAAGACTCTTTCCATCTAGCTGTATATCAAGATCTAATGTTTCCAGTATCTTAAGAATCTGCTTAAGAATACTTATAGCTTCGGCTAACAGTTCAGCACTGGATGCCATAGCTGCTGCCTTCTGTGCCATATCGATAAGCTTATCCTCTGGTGCTACAACTTCTCCCTGGTGTTTATTATCACCAATCATTGCAAGCTGTGGTGTGTTTGGCTTTACATATCCACCTTGTGCAAGGTATGGAATGCTGCCAAAACCAACTTCCGGTAAATCAAACCCGAAATGGTCACCACCTATAACCGGTACCCAGTCAGGCACATCAAAACTCAAACTATTTACCTTACGAACCATCCAGTTAATACCACTTTCTAATCCGTCAAGCATACCATTTATAAGTCCGATTACCATATTAATAGGTCCTTTGGCTATATCTGCTATCATTGAGAATATATCGCCAAATGTATTAACAATATCATTCCACGCATCCGACCAGTTGCCGCTAAAGACATCTTTCACGAATACCAATACATCATCAAAGACTGATAATACATCCTTGATAATATCCATTACATTTCCAAACTTTTCCGTTGCAATATCTGATATCCAGTCCATTACAGGTGCTAATTTTGGAATAACATTGGTTATTATCCAGTCGATAACCGGTTTTAATATGTTTTCCCACAATGCTTTAATAACATCTGCAACGTGGCCTATAATGTCAATTACCTTTGTCATCAAAGGTTCAATGTGTGAGCTCCATATTTCTTTCAGTTTGTCAGCTATGTTGTTAAGTACTGGAACGAAATATGTATTATATACATCTAACAGCTTGCCAAATGTATCACTAAGACCTATTTTTACAGTGTCAAATAATGGTGAGATATGCTCATCATACATCTGTACAGCTTTATTACAGGTTTCTTCAATTACAGCCGTTATCTCATCTAGTACATTCCTAATAGGTTCCAACGTTGATTCAAATGCCTGCTTGATTTTATCTGTATTTTCTACAATCGGGTCTACAAGCGTTGAAATCAAATCTGCCACGAATTGGTTACACAGGGACACTATTGTGATAAATGGATTAACAAAAATTGCTATCAAATCAGCAGATATTCCCTGTGCTGCATCGCCTCTGAATATTTCAGATATTTGTGAAAGGAACTCTGAAAAATCACCAATCTTATTCCACAATACAGCCCTCGCATCAAACATTTCAGATAATCTTATCTTAATAAAATCCTTATTAGATGATAAATATTTATCTATTCCACCTAACAGATTCTCACTTATTGAAGCACCAATATTTACAAAAGATCCTGTTATTCTACCCGCATTCATTACTATGCTGTCAAAGTAATTCTTCGCAGAAGCAACTACATTTCTATCTGTAAATATATCTATAAGACTATCTTTAATGCTTAAAAGCAGTTTTCGCTGTCTCTTGATGCTTTTCTCAAAGTCAGTACCTAAACCTTTTTTTAAGCCTTCCTTGAATGTTGTAGCAATATCTTCTATTATCCGCTTGAACTTGTTAAGTTCATCTCCCGCTTTTCCAATTTCATTAGATACATTAGTATCCATTCCGGATACTGAACCCGATGCTGTGCCAGTACCTGATGAACCAGACAAACTGCTATCATCTGTTGGCTCTGTCAGCTTATTTATCTGGTCGAAACCTGCAAGTGATTTTTCTATATCTTTGGCTGTCTTCTTAGCAGCACTTCCAATATCGCTTACATTGTCTGCGGCACTGCCTGCATCTGCTCCAATCCCTGCTATATCCGAACTTATCGAACCCATAGAGGCTGATATATCTGCCCCTGTTAGCAACTGTACAAAGTTAGCAAATCCATCTGCAACCTTCTGTAATCCTGCCAGCAGGCTGTTAAAACCTCTTAATATAGGTGTAAACAATGCTATGAAGCCTTTACCAAGAGAGGCCTTTAACTGCTCAAATCGTAGTGAAAGTATTCTTGTCTGGTTCGCCCAGGAGTCCTGTGTCTTAACAAAATCTCCTGTGGCATTAGATAAAGCACTTGTAACGTACTGATAACGCAGCATTAATTTTTCCTGCTCTGTCATCTTGGCTGTAGTTTTACCAAAACCATTATTAAGAGCATACTGGTCTAAGTTAGTCTGAGTCATTATTACACCTAAATCCTTAAGTGTCTCTGTCTCTCCAGTCCATATAGACTTAAGCTTTGTATATGCCTCGTCCGTTCCAAGATTGTAAAATGATGCAACATCACCGGTTAATCCTGTAACATTTTCAGCCATATTAAGTGCCGCTTTACCTGTGATACCCATAGCATTACTCATCTGGCCAAACACACCCATGTACTTCTTGGCCGATAATTCCGATAAGCCAAAGTTAGTCATAGCGTTGGAAGCCCACTGGTCTGCCTGCCAGCTTAAATCCTTAAATGCTGTATCAACAACATTCTGCACTTCTGTTACATTGGAACCTACTTCTATGCAGTCTTTCGTGAACTTAGTAACTGCTGCTATACTTAATCCTGCTGCTATCTTCTTACCAAACCCAGAAAAGATAGTTGTTGCCTGCTTAGCTGCCTTATTAGAAGCTCCTGTAAGCTGATTAACTATCTGTGAACTATCTATTCCAAGTTCCAGAGCTATCTGACCTACTGTATCTGACATTCGCCCTCCTTTCTGACACAATTAAAAAGCTGCCTACTTCTTTGAGTAAGCAGCCTTAAAATCTCTTTGTAATCGTGTCCAATGTTCTATATACTGTGGTGTTCCTACCACTCTCTTATTACGTTTCAGAAGCCAGTCATTGTGTATCTTCTTCTGTTCCTTAGTAAAGTTCCTTATGACTTTCATATCTTTTTCTGCCCTTATGCTCACCACTCTGCCAAGCGGTGTCTCTGGCATTATTCCAGATAATAAAGAACAAAATTCCGCCCAAGACATATCATCTTCCGTTCGCAATCGTATGCCATACTGTGACAGGAAGCTTGACTCTATCAATTCCCAGTCATCATATATGTCATAATATATTTCACTGTGAGGGTGTATTCTCCTCTCCATATGTGCCTGTGGCAACACCCATTATTGCATTATACATTTCCTTATATTCTGGAAGCGGTAAGTCCATAGCCTCAATCTTATCTGCTGCCTCTTTGCCAATAAGCATTTCAAGAGCCTTTGTTATAAATCCCATTCCGTTGTCACTATCTTTCTTCTTTTCAGCCTCAGCAGCCATAGCCTGTACATTAAGAATTGTGTTCTTTCTGTTATTCACAGTTACCACTAAGTCATCAGTAATACGAACCATAGGTAACTGGTTTGTAATCTTCATTGATATGTCTATTACTTTAAAATCTGTCTTTGCCATTATTCAAATTCTCTCTTTCTTTTTTATTCTGTATATGGAATGTATGTTGGTTTTCCATCTGACTGTGCTTCCCATTCAAGTGCATCAATGCTTGTTGAGTCTCCTCCAAGGGAAGTTACATTTATAACTGCTGGGATAAGAAGCTGGTCAAGGTTTGGGAAAATAATTGAAACCCAGGTATTACATTCCTGTCCTGTCTTTAAAGCCAGGCTTGCGATATAATCATTACCTTCATCACCATAATTACGCTTACCACCCATAGTCATACCCAATGATTTACCTGTTGTAAGTCTTCTTGTCCAGCCTGCCTGATCCATTGGATTCCATTCCTCAATAGTTCCATCCACGGATATGCTTAAGCTCTCTGCATCTTTTACAACCTTTGTTTCTACTGTTTCCGGTGTATCTGTGCTCTTTCTTCCTGTTATGCATACACCGAACTGAATTGTATGCACCGGATTAACGCCAGTAAGAGGTGTTGCCCCTGCATTATATCCAGCTAATTTAGTATTCTGTGCCATACCTTTACCTACCTTTCATAATAAATATCTAATTCTATTACACTCTCAAAGATACCTTTATCATCTGTCCCTACATCCACAGGTCCATCAACCTGCATTTTAGTGAATAGCAGCTTTGTATCATTGATTATTTTATTGTTGGTGTCTCTAAGCATATTATAGAGCTGTTCTGCTGCCTTCTCGGTGTCTCTGACACTTGTATTCCAATGAACTAATATACTTATAGACTTAATACGATAAGAGCTGTTATTTAAGCCTCCTACAGCAGTCTGTGGTGGTCTTTGTCTGTTAAGATTATATACTCCTATGCTCTTATCTTTTTTATTGTCAAGCTTGCCGCAATATACATTATCATTGTCTGCAATGCCAAGACCTGCTATATAATCTCTTACATCACCTATTCCTAACATCATAACCCCGCATTCTTTTTATACAGCTTTGAAAAAGCATTCTTGGCAAAATCCTGTTTCTTGCCACCTTTAAGGTAGTCATCAAGCCATCTGCCTTTAGCATTTGCATTTCCTTCATGTTTCTTACCGCTTTCATCTGTCCATGGCGTCTGATGGAAATTATATTCCGGATGGTAATATAATCTTCTTGCCTGCGGTGCTGATGTTGATATGATAACCTTGCCATTTACAGCTTTTGAAATACCATTAGTTACTGTCTGTCCATTTTCATAAGTGGCAGTTTCACTCTTTCCTGCAATAATATGCGTACTTTCTCCCTGCAATTTACCTGTATCTCTTGGTATTACCTGACTTTGCACAACATCCGTGTGTATAGCTTCCGCTGTCATTTCTAATGAAGTCGCTGCTGCTGCCGTAAGTTTCCTTACCATAGGCATATTAAGTTTTACTGTTGATTTAACATTCTTTGTCATTACATCACATCCAATCTCACATAATTTACTGTTCCATCAGGATTACGGCATTTTGTACCCTTGTATATATGCCTTGTTTCGCCAAACACCGTTATCTCACCCTTAGTAATAAGAGGCAGTTCTGGTGCAATATCACCAGGTATTAAGGCACAACCCTCAAGCTGTATAAGCTTCTGTTCTGCTGTGAGCACCGTCTTTCCACTGTCTTGATAGTTGCATAATCCGTCCCATACCACAGGGTCTAACTGCTCCCCATATACGTTTTGACCTTCCTGCTCTATCTCAATATGTACTTCTGTTTTACAGAACTGCTTTAATACTAAACAAGGATATTTCATACTCACACCCCCAGACTTAAACAGCAGAAGCCTGTCTGACAAAGTACCTGATATGTATCACGCTTTACAGCAATTCCATTCTGCACAAGAACATTCCAACTGCTGCCAAACTGCATAGATACTCCATTTACAGCATAATTCTGCAAGACACAATTAATCATATCTTCATTCTCATACTCAAAATCAGCCATATCACAGCATACATCTATAATTATTGCCTGCTGGAACTCTGTCAGATTATCAAAGCCTCTTGAAGTTATGCGATTAAAAGTAAGCGAGTCGATGTGTCGGCTCGCCTGCTTTAATCTTCGTTCTATCTGTTCATCCGGGATAAGATTATGCTCGCTCAGGTACTGTTCTTTACTTGCATATACCATAGGCTCACGCTTCAATATCTTCTGCAGGATCTACATCAACGAATACAGAATCAACCTTACCATCCTTGCCATTAGGGAATACAAATGTATCACTTAACTGGCGATTCTGATAAAGATATCCGTCTCCTTCTGTATGTGCTCCTGGTGCGAAGAAATAAATAGATGAAATCTTAGGTACTGTCTTACATGTCTGTCCACATGCGACAAGTACATTAATCTTGCGTGAGCCCTGAACAGTTTTTTCATAATATGTGGCTATATTAGTCTTTGTAGGCTTTGCCACAACTGTATAAGTGCTGTCGCTCTTAGTGTAGTATGTCTTTCCTTCTGCCACATCTGTATCTGTTGTTATGGCATACTTTGACTTAAGCGGAGCAAAGCCGCCCTCTGCAACATCCCAATCGAATCTGTCATAGAATCTTTCATCATCCACAACTTCCATAAGTGTCACACCATCAATATCAGTTACACGTGTTTCAATGCCAAGACCACCTTCTGCAATCTGTGTCATTTCAATCTTACGTGTAAACTCCTTTGATACCTCAAGCTTATCCATAATGTCAGAAGATACATACATAATGAGGCTTCCATTTGCCTTATATCTTCTAAGCTTGCCTGCTGCCAGAATATGCTTAAGCTTAGCAAATACATTCTCTGATGTATATTCTGTGGAAGCTGTTTCAGTATGATATAATTCTGTCTTCTGTGCAGCCTGTGCTACCTTACTGAAAAATAATGCATCTGTCTCTGGTACTACCTGTGTCTGTTCAAATATGTGTGAAATATTCTGAATAGATGCTGTCTGATTTGTTTCATCAACATCTGCCTTATCAACCATAAACTGTACATCTCTGTCATGTGTTACTGTGTAAGGAACATCTTTCTGGTTATATTCTCCTGTGTTCCATCCACCTGATCTCTTATGGTTCTTATAACCACTTACACTCATCTGTGTAAAATGGAAAGTCTTTGCATCTAACCATCTGACATTGTTTGTGATAAATGGTGATGTAAGTGTGCCCTGAATAAGAATTGCTAATAATTCAGGACTCCACTGTTCTGCATAATTTAAATTTGGCATATTATTTTACCTTTTTAACCTTTCTTAATTGAATCTATTCCATCTCTTTGTAGGAACATTTACATTGCTACCTGCAGAAGACTGCTGTCCATTAGTCTGCTGCCCTGCGCCAATCTGGAATCCAGCATTATTCTCCGTACTTGGCTTAAGTGCAGGTACATCCTTTAGAACCTGTTCAATTGCAGCTTTAACATTGTCCTCTGATATCTTTCCATCTGTACCCTTTGCCTTACTGAAATCAGCCATCTTAAGCACGTATTGTACTGTCTTGGCATTAATACCAAGTGTCATTGCTACCTGTGTAGCCGCAAGCTCTATACGAGCCTGTTCAGCATCTTTCTGTGCCGCTGCCACTTCGTTCTGAAGACTAGCGTTAGCGTTCTGCTGCTGTTCTACCTGCTGCTGTTTATTCTGCTTAAATGTTGCAATAGCCTGGCTTACTTCCTCCTCGGATAGTCCCTGCTGCTGGAAATAGCTTTTAAGCACAGCATTTTCTTTCTTGGCAGTTGCGGTGTCTAACATACTCTGTATTTTGTCATAGTCAATTCCAGCCGCCTGCTGATTGTTCTGACCACCTTGCTGTCCTGCCTGTCCATTATTGTTACTTCCAGCGTTCTGGTCGCCGTTACCATCTCCGCCCTCAGCGAAGAACTGTAAATTAATAGGTAATGTCTTTCTCATACCTGTCTCCTTTCCGTTTACCGCCCGTCGGCATTTTCCTAAAGTTTAGTGCCATTAAGTTTTGGGCATATAAAAAGGACACCCATTACTGAGTGTCCCTGATATTGATATTAAATTGTGTTTATGCAAAAGCTATATCAAGCATCTTAATTATCATATCCGCTGCTCTTTCTGCTCTTGCATTGTAAATCTTATAATCTGGGTTATGTATTAAATCACCCTCTCCTTTATGTATGAAAGTGTGTGCCAATATATAAGCTAATTCATAATCTACTTCCTCTAATGTCATATTACTTTTCATTCCTATCTTATTACCATTCAGATAGCTTGGAGAGGCTTTAAAGTCATAGCTTCTTATCTGCATATTATTCTGTTCTGCAAGCTGTGTAAGCACCTTGAATATTAAAATTGGATTTTTCATTGTAACCTTGTTAAATGGCTTCTGCGATTTTATTATCTCTGTACTCTTTTCCTTTGCTCTGAAATAAAAGTCTACCAGATAATCATATACTTGCCACGCTTTATCTGTGTTAAGTGATTTGGCGTGAAGGAGTGCTCCTTTTTCTGTCCAAAAATACACTTTTGACACATAATGTAACTCCCCCTCAAATTGAGGACTAGCTTTTAGTTTTTTCATTTCCTGCCCCTCAATAAGAATGTAATGTTTTCCAAGAATATATTTATCTTTATTTCTTGAAAAATTATTATTTATAACTTTTTGTGTAGTAGTATATGCTTCAGCTAATTGACGTGTAGTTAATACTTTAATTCCTTTTACTTCTAATGTCTGTGGTAATTCCATTTTAAAATTCTCCTTTCATAATTACCTTGAAAGAAAATTGTTGTCTGCCAATAAGTCAAGTGTTTTATTGACATTTCCATTGTCTTATGATATGTTAAATGTGTACTTAGGTACAAACTCTAATGAGCGTATAGCTTAATGGATAAAGCAATTGTCTAACTAACAATCAGATGCGGGTTCGAGTCCCGCTACGAAAACAACAAGCATCCTGATGAGGATGCTTTTATTTTTGTTTTCTTGACGAATTATACATTTCATAATTTAGTTTTATATTCTTCTCTATAGCACCCACAGCTTATTTGCTATGCGTGCTTATTAACTAATATTAAATTGTGTTGCACCGGTGCAACTTGGGTATAAAAATACCACCAATCTCTCGACTGGTGGCTGTTAACTGCTTATATATAGTATGAAGAAACTATTTGATTTCTGCATAATCACTTATCTTACCCACATTATATTCATTTATACCAAGTGCATCACTTGATATATAAATACACCTATATTAATAATTAAGAGGTTTACCTGCTTTTATCCATTCTTCAAATGTTATATCTTTAGGTAAAATTTTCCAATTCTGTAAAACTTTAAATGTTGTTCTATTATTTTTTTCTATTTCCTCATCAGTTCTCTTCGGTGGATTTATAAATCTCTCACGCTCTTCTTTTGTTAATTTTTGTTTTTCCTCCTCCGTAAAATTAACTTCACTAAGTTCCATCCTAAGTTTAAAACATTCTTCTGGAGAAAGTTCTTTTCCTCTTTGCATTTGCTCTGCTTCTGGTAGTAAAAGCCATTCTCTTGCTGTTAACTTCATTTAATCCGCCTCCTCTAAAAGAATATGCCAAATCTCCCCGACTAATATTTTTGAAATAACTTTAAATTTACTATTTCGCTCATAAAGGACTTCATTTTCATTTAAGCCAATAGAACTTATATCTCGCCCATTTTTTGTATTTTGTATATAAATTTTTATTTTTGCTAAATCATTATATCCTTCTGTCTTTGATGTACTCCAGTATTGTTTAATTGTTATTATTGTTCCTTCAACATATTCACTTACAAATTCTTTAATTCTATCTTGCTCATCCTTCCTGTCAGAAAAATCAACAGTTCTTATTAAATCCCCATTGAATTTTGATATTTTTGACAGTGCTGCATCTAAATTGTTTACAAGTTGTTTATGTTCTGATTTTAAATTTGATAAATCATTTGCATTTCTTAAAACATCATTTATAATATATGCTTCAAAGCTCTTATATTGTGTAACTGCTTGTAATTCTTTATCTGATAAATTCATTATATCATTCTTATGTAATTCCTCAATATGTTTTTCAGAACTACCATTAAATAATATACTTTGCTCCCACTGTTCCTTTCTAGCCGCATACATTTTCTGATTATCCGGGTCTAATGAGTACTTAGCCAACCTGTCAAACTTCTCAACCATCCTGCCTGCATATTGCTGCTTCTGATCCTGCTTGTAATCTTCATTGACCTTTTCTAACTCTTCCTTGGTAAACTTACTGTCTGGCTCTTCATCCAGCTCAGGGAAATATGTTGTATGTACGTCTTTGCAATTATTAAGTTCTGTTGTACCAGTACAACAGAGTATAAAAATACCACCAATCTCTCGACTGGTGGCTGTTATTTGTTTTCTTTTACTTCTGCTTTACCTTCATTATTGCCTTCTGCTTTTATTGGTCCTTTTTCCAATAATGCAATCAATTCATCTATTGTCATTCCCGGTTTTCCGTCTAATATACCATCCATTAAAATACCTCCTACCTAAATATTACCCTCTCTGTATACCAACAGAATAGCATTTTTTCAAAAACAAATCAATACTCTTATCAATATTATTCCCACATTTTTCCTGACACTCTCTCATCAATTCAACCGTTCCATTATAATCAAAATGTTCGCCTTTTGAAATATATCGTACATGTCCTTGGTTTGTCACAATGGTCATAGTTTTTATTGTGTCGTGTCTCATAAATACTCCAATATCATTTGCTGAAAAATCTGTTAATCCAGGATGGTTGTGACATAATACCAAAGACTTATCTTTTGCCGAATGCAATAAATGAAACATATCTGAATCAGAATATACATCTACCTCATGCCTTCCACCTTTTATAAATTTAGTTTTTTTATTTGTTATTAAATCTACTACACATGCAACTTCATTACTGTTATTTTCTTCTCTTGCAACTTTAAGTAAGTCCTTATGTACTTCTTTTATAAATTTATTATTATCAGAAGTAAAGCCCTTAGGATTAATTTCATTTACTTTATCTATTGCCTGCTCCGTTATTATAACCTTTTTGCCTCTATTTTTCTGTTTTAATACTTCATTTTCCCACTGTCCCTTCTTGACCGCATACATCTTCTTGTTGTCATTGTCTAATGAGCACTTTGACAACCTGTCAAACTGCTCAACCATCCTGCCTGCATATTGCTGTTTCTGGTCCTGCTTGTAATCTTCCTTGACCTTTTCTAATTCTTCCTTGGTAAACTTACTATCTGGCTCTTCATCCAGCTCAGGGAAATATGTTGTATGTACGTCTTTGCAATTAGGTCGTCAAGGATGGTAAAGACCCGCTGCTATTGCCGAAGACATTAACGGATAATTACCATCACTTGCATCACCTCCACTCCACACATCATCTATCAGCACCTTTCCAACAAATGGAAGGCACTTAGGACAGGCATTAGCACGCTTATTCATAATAACTGTACTAATTCCCCAAGACTGTCTCATTTCTCCCTCTCCAGTTAGATATGCACGCTTGCTGGCTGTCTGAATAGCCATTCTGGCATAATCTTTTACTGTATGCCTGCTGCCATTCGCATATTCAATACAGTTAATACCAGCTTTAAGAAAATCTCTTGTAGCCATATCAACTGCTTTCTCATATGTTCCTGCACCCGTATTCGCATACACCTGAGCATTGAATATTATCTGCCGGTATTTATCCTCCGACATTCTTAACATAGAATGTTCAGCTCTAGTAAAATCCGCCTTTGTGGCTTTTATAAGTGCATCTAACTTCCTGGTATTTAATTTAAAAAAAGCACCCTCAGTGCCCTGTGACACTTTGGATGCTTTAAGCCCTTTTTTAATTGCCCTTAATATCTTCTGTTCCTGCTCTGTACCGCCTGCCTGCCTGGCAGCGTATATCATTGCATCTATCGAATCATTGATATTACTGAATGACTTTTTAAACTTCTTTTTGTTTTCAGCCTTATATCTCTCCAACGCCTTTATCTGTTCCACCTGCCATTGTGTCCAGTTAAATCCCTCTTTAGTCTCTTCTGCCCTGTGGCCGTCAAGATTCCGTATCATTGAAGCTATCAGCTCATCTTCTATAGCTCTAAAGGCTTTCTCTATGTCATAATCTGTGTTAAGTGCCATAAGTTACCTCACTTGTTATCAAAACCTGTGAAACTGTTATCAGCGCTATCAACTGTGAAGCCATCTGCCTGCATATTAAGTGCCGGCTCTTCCATATCAGATATACCCTGTTCAGCCTTAAGCCTTGCAATCTCTTCCTGCTTCCATTCATCATCCTTGGTATCTCCATACAGCTCATCAACAGATGCCTCTATGCTCATAATACCGCCCTGCTTAGCCTTGCTGACTGTCTCAACCTGGCTCTCAAAACTAGGATTCGCATACTCGCCAAATGTCACATCAATATCTATATCCTTAATTGGTGTCTTATGAAATGTATCCATAGCCTTAAATACTATATCTACAAGCTTTGGAAGCACCTTCTGCAACTGTCCTACAATGTTATTTCTGCTATATAATGTTGCTTTTTCCTTTTCTCTCTGTGCTTCCGCATTATCCAGCTTCTTAACATCTATACCCAGCGTTGATGGACTCATAATACCTTGTAAACAGAGATCTAATGCTGTTATATATGTTGCAAGGTAGCTTTCGTGGGGAATATTACCCTGTACTAGGTCTATTTTATTAGTTTGTCCCTCTTTCATACTTGCCTCTGTACTTATATAAGCATTATCAAAGGCATTGGGCTTTAAAACCTTTCCTGTGTACGGATTTCTTGGGAGCATATTTTCTGGAATGTATTCCTTTGTTCTGTTTTTCCTTAAGGCATCCATCCACTGTGACCAAGCCTCATCTAGTGCATCAAAATTATCTATTTTGGCATCAAATATGCTCTTGCCTCTTCCTTTATATCTGGCTGATTTATAAAACATCATAGGAACTGCCATAATAAAATTGTCATTCCATACTACATCTGAAAGCCCTGCAAGCTCAGGCACTGTATCCAGAGGGCATTCCTTGTCTCCATTTACAAGCTTATATCTAACATATCCTATTCCATAATGCTCAAGAAGAACATATTCCCTTGTTCCACTATGGTGCACTGTCTTAAAAATGATTTCTCTTACCCTGCCACGGTCTCTTATAATTTCTATCTTATCTCCCGGATAAAATTCTATTATTGGATATTGGCTTAAGGTTGTATCAAAAGATATTTTAAATGCTCCATCTCCTATATAAAGTGCTTCTATAACTGCCTGTTTTACCAGCTCTATAAAATCATTTTCTTCTGCAATCTTGTCCCATTCTTCCTGTCTGCTGCCAGTGTCTATTAAATTCATATCATCAGCAACTATACTCGCCAGCATATCACACAGCATAGCTGGCAAGCCAACGTGTATTTTTCTTATCTCTAACCCCGCTGTACTTGTTGCAGACCAGAACCTTGTCTTGTCACCATCTATCTGGCTGTATAACTGTGACAGTTCTTCACTTTCACCTCTGTACCATATCTGGTTCTTTATGGCATTTCCCTCATAATCAAGAGTTTCCTGTATGCTTATGGATCCATTAACAGCCGGCTGTATACGCAGCCACGTCCTTATTCCTGTTCTTACCTTTTCTGCCATACTTGTAAATATGTTCACCTCACTCACACTCCTATGTCTTATTCTCTATTCCTATCTTGTCGCGATAAGGAATCCAGCCATACTGTACACTGTTTACCATATGGTCGTTACCGTCCTCTGGCTCACAGTCCTTATCCTCCAGCCACGAATACGCCTCTAATTCAGTCTTGTAATTCGTACAGGTATCGACAATATAAAAGCTTGGCTCTCTGCCCTTCTTATCATTAAAGGACATCCAGCCAAGCTGTAGATTAATTCTGTCTATTATAGTTACGTTCTTATACGCATTATTAAATATATACCGGCAGTCAATATGTTCTCTTTTATACTTTGCAAACTCTGTTATTGTCGCCTGGTCTGCATTATCAACGAACACATTCTTTGCCATTCCGCCCCATTCTTTTCTGTTGCGCTCCAGAAAATCAATGTAATTCCTTACCGTATCAGACGGGGCTATTGGAATATCAAGTTCTGCATTGTTATACACCTTTTCATCCAGCACTATCAACTTACCCTTGTTGGTTATTCCTGCAAATGACATTGCAATAGTATCTGGACTCTTGGTTGAATAAGCTGTATCTAAGCCACTGGTAAATATTGTAAAATATTCGTCCTGTGTTACATCAACTTCACATCTGATGTATTCCTTAGCCTGCTCTTTGGTAAGAATATGCCTATTGCAGAAATTAGAAAAGACAAGGCCAGTTGCCTTGCCTCTTAATCCTAATATCTTATTCTTGTGTATCTTAGTACCAGGCGGATAACTCAATTCCTTCTGTTTTATCTTCTCAGGTGTCATAGATATATTATCCGTCATCTTGAAAAACCAATATACCCAATTTTTAATAGGCTTACATTCATTCAGATCTTTCCATATTTCTTCTGGCACATCTGCTTTATACTTATCAATCGGTCTTGCGTGGTTAATATACTCGCTATATATAGGCAGTGTAGGCGTATCTGGATTGAGCGTTCCTACAAAGTATTCAGAACGTCCGAATATCTCTCGTATGAAGTCTATATTAGCTGTGTTGCACTCATCCACCCATACACATCCAAACTGGCTTCCAAGTGCGTTTTTCCACTTACTGACATTATCGTAACCCAGAACATATATTATCTTTGCACTACCTGTTTTGAATTTAATGTGCGGAAGTTTATTCTCTTTATCACCGTTACCACAGTATTCCAGATTAGGAAATATCTGTAACAATCCCATATCTGCATTTATGATATTCTTCTCAATTACACCTGTTGTATTACCTGCAATAACGTGCAGTTTCATATCTGACTCAACTACATTCATAATAAACTTAACGGCAACAGTTGTTGTCTTTCCTGATGCCGTAGACCCTTCAAGGAACTCTGCTCTTGCAGGAGTATCTATGTAGTCCCAGTATTTATCACTTAGAAGCATCTGGCTCACCCCTTGCTTTACGCTGTGCTAATAGCTCTGCGAGTTCATTTTTAGCTGTATCATTTACATTGGCTTCTATTCTCTCAATAGGATTAAGTCCTGCTCTATCCATTAGATCCTTTGCCGCAAGATATGCAACCATCTCATTTTTTGAATTTAGTAATTTTTCCTGCTTTCTAAACGCTTTAGGGGCAGCATATTGCAGGCTTGAGCGCATCATTCTGTTGTATTCGTTGCGGAATTCTTCGTTATTTTTCTTCCAGTCACATATCGTTTTAGGAGAAATGTTAATTGCCTCTGCAATTTCTTTGTCTGTTAATTCGCCCTGAACCATTAATTCCAGGCACTTTATCTGCTTTGGTTTCATTTCTTATGTACCCCCTTTCTATTAACATTTATTAACATTTTTTATTTTCTCTTACTTAAGCACAATAAAAGGTACTGACAGCTTAATGCCAGTACCTTTTAGAGGTGGATAGTTCTCATATTCGGAGTAATATTGTCAGTTCTTACTGACTCTATCTGAGAAAATTTATTCGTACTATATGCTAGTCCGTGGTTCAACATTTCTCTTTGTTTGTTCCAGTTTATATATTAACACAGAAAAAGCGGACAAATCGGACAAACTTCAAATTTCTTTTAAAAATCTCTCTATAGCTTTTCTGCAACTTTCTTCTGTGTGATGTTTTCCCATTCTCTGTGCCACCTGAATCCAGGTTAAATCATCAAGAAATCTATACTCAATCATTCTTCTTATTCTGCTATTTTCAATTTTTTCTATAAATTCCTCAACTTCATTTGTTATCTCTAATAATTTTATTTCATACTTTTGTAACTGACTCTCTCTTGCTATAAGCAATGTCCTTTTCCTGCTATACTCAGGATATGGATATCCCTCTATCTTATAATGCTGTATACCTCCATCCCCACCTGTAACAGAATCAATTACACTCATTTGCTCCTTTTCCATTTTCTCAATCTCTCTTATTAACTTATCTCTTCTTGTTCTTATGTAATCATATTCCTGTTTTATGTCACAATACTGTATTAACGCTTCCCGAATATCTGCTGCCATATCTCTTTACTTCCCTTCTCATTTTTATAATTTTCTTGCACAATATATATATCTATGATACAATACATATGTTCTGTTTTTGAGAAAGGAAGCTGACAGCGTGGTGAGTTTGGCTATCAGCTTCTCTTTTTTTATGTGATATTATTTTGTAATGAATAAGTATTTGTTAATAGTTCTATTTTTCTTTTATCTCTTGTATCTCTACATTTTTCACGCCTCCCTTTTTACCATTTTCTATATACAAGCTCATCCTCATTCCATTCCGGATAAAGCTCCTGCAAATACTGTCTGAATATCTCCAACATCTCCTTTCTCTTTCCTTGATTTCCATTGTCTAACATATTGTGGTGGAACTGGCATCCTATAGCTCCATTCTGCGGTATTCCTAAGCCTCCTCTTGACCTTGGTATATAGTGCATAACGCTTAGTATTTGCTGTGAATACCACGTTGAACCCTGCATATTGTATTTCTTAATGCAGAAAATACACTGGCCGAAGTCTCTTGCATAGATTTCCTTTCTTGCTTTTTCTGTAAATTCGTGTGCTCTTGCCTGTTTTGATTTTCCCATTTCTCTTCTAACTCTCCTACAAAACCAATTGTAATTCTATTATTCATTGCCCTGCACATCTCAAGCGTACAGCCTGTTGAATGTTCCCACCCTGGTGCAAATACTGCCACATCACACATATCAAGCATAGAAATACATATATTCATAATTTCTTTGTGTGTTGTATCCTTGGGAAGGTTCTCACACACCTTTACTGGGTTAATTACTGTATGTCCCTGCTCTGTAAGAACTTTTTCGATTGCCTCTGCTCTCTCCTTATAGTCGGATGTTCCTGTTACTGGTAAACTTATATATACTTTCATCTGCTGCCTCCTTTTAGCTGTTCAAGCTCTGTCTTTATGTTTTCTGCTAATGCTATAAGCCTGTCTATAATGTTGTCTGTAATATAACTGTTAACTTCCAATGTGAATTTAATATTTGATGCCGCTGTTATAATATTGTTCTTTATATCAGCTTCTGATGTGAGAGACTCAACTGTCCCCTCAACACGTTCTACTGGAATAACATCAGGATAATCTGCAATATTCTTCTGTCCTTCAACCTGCTCATCTACAGGCTCAGCTTCTGTCTTTATCGGCTTTTCAGGCTCCTGTGTCTCTATAGGAGAGGCTTTGGGAACTGTCTTTTCTATATCGTGTATCTCCTCCTGCTTTGCCTTCACAACCTTCGTTTTCTTTTCTGGCCTTTTTATATCAGCTTTGGAACTGTGTTGCACCGGTGCAACTAGGGGTTTTTTCTCAGGATATTCTTTAGCATATATCTGCTGCCATACTGTCTTGGCATCAGCCTCACTATTTATTATGTTCCTGCCTGCTATGTTCATTGTGGCAATGTATACTTCCTGTGGATTGTATGTATCCTTCTCTGATGTCCTAAGGCTTACAACTGCTATATCCTCTCCCTGCTTGAAAGAAACTGCTTTTCTTCCTGCTCCCTGTATTCGTACTGAATAAATCATATCTTCCGCAGGTGCAAACATATCTACAATGTTGTCAGCATTTAATTTCTCGTGTGTAACTGCATCATATATGCTTTCATATACCTGTATATTCTCTTCACATATTTTGTATATAATCTGCTCAAGCTCTGTCTTTTCGGTATCTGTGCCCTCAGCATATACTTCCAGATCACTTATTTTCTTTTCCTCATCAACTTCCGCTTTGAGTGTCTGTATTTCTCTCTTGGAATACTCTGGTGTAAGCTCCTCATTAAGTTCATCTGGAAGCTGGAGCATAATAGCCAGCTTAGCATATCCGAAACCCTGATATGCTGTCTTGAGCACCGGACTGTTGCCATTTTCTGAAAATCTATCATTGATGTTTATAAACCGTGATACCATTGTCTTATCCAGACCATACTCCGCCCTGGCAAATTCAATTACGTTACTATACTGTGAATCTTTTAAGATATCTGTATCCTTGGCCAACTTTAAAAGATAACCTATCTTTACAAAACCTTCCGCTGATTCTTTTATCTGCTTATCAAGTGCTGCTTTGTATTCGCTGTAGTTTTTAAGTTCTTCTAACTCATTCATACGGCTTTTTCTCCTCCTTTTCCTGTTATGTGTTGTATATACTCATTGAGAAATGCCTCAACATTTTCTCTGTCTGGCTTACTATCTTTTATTCCATACCATTGTTTAATCTTATTATTTACAAGCTCTACTGTAACAAATGGTACTGTAGGACTCTGTATGTGTCTTACCAGTAATATCCAGCCTTTTCCTTCGTTAAATCTTTTCATATATCCCTGTGCATCACTTCCAACACAGTGATGTAACAGTCTGCCCTCTATAACTATCTCTTCTGCACTCTTCGCTGGTCTTATAAGAAGGTCTGCCTGCTGCCACGTATATTTTTTAGGAATTTTTGCTGAACGCTCTCTTATATTTTTATATTTTTCACTCATCTCAGCTATATACTTCTCATTCTTTAAGTGTTCTATATCATCTAACAATGTCATATACGTTGTATGTAAATCCCGTGGTCTTAAATATACTGTATTATTAAGATTATCTTCCTGTAGTTCACGCTGTTTTATATAATCATAGTATTCATTAAGTGTATCAGGAAGCGAAGTATAACTGTGCTTTTGCTTATTGAGATAGTTATAAAGCTTCTGTATACTCTGGTATTTAGTTAAGTAAGTTGTCATCATTGCGTTTTTAGGATAATAATATATTTGTAGATTTTTTATAATCTCAACATTGTTATCATTAAGTGGTATATTATTTTTCTCCATATATCTTATTGTATCCAGCATATATCTATCATTGCCAATACTCTGTCTTATGTATCTAAAGCCTTCTTTGCTTACCATAAGAATATCTGCTGCCTCTTTTGCTGTCTTTTTTATATCTCTTGTGTGTCCACCACTTTGTATAAGACTCCTGCATATATTATAAAGTCCAATCTTATACAGGCTTTCTATTGCTGGAGCATTTGCATATGTTCTAAGTGCGTTATATCTTGCTATCGTATGATTTGTTTCCTTTTCTGCTGCATTACATATAAGGTTTCCCATATTTGATGGGAAATACTTAAGACTGCTCTCTGCTATAGCACTGCTGCCAAGTTCATATACATCATGATTTTTGTCTACATTAAAGTAATCTGACTTTCTCAAGTGTTCTCCCCATATCTGATATATTCTTTCGTATCCAGGTCTCAGGAATGATAAGGCATATTCTCTGTACGATATCTTATATGGATCGTATGGACTTCTATACACATTAATACCATATCCTGTTACCATTAATGTCTTACTATCATTAGCTAGTTGATATAACAATATTTCAAAGTATTGATGAGTTCTTTTAGCATATCCCATATGCAATAGTGTTCCTGATTTTTTACAATATGGACAAGTTTCTATTTCAAACGCCTTTGGCACTTTCGCTAATGATGCAAAAACTGAATCCTCATAACTTTCTGATGATTTGTTTCTCTTTGTATAATCCATTCCGCACTGACAACAATGATAATCAGCTTTGTTACCTTTTCGCTTGTAATATATTATGTTGCCCTGATTAACATATCTATTTATTGCATCCTGTAATATCTTTGGTTCTTTTGGCACAAGTTTCAGTAACTGTTCTTTTTCTTTCTCTTCCCTTTCACGCCTTATCTTGTCTTTTCTTGTATCTGCAATGTTCTCTATATCATATATGATATCTGTGTAATCCTGATAATCTTTCTTGTTCCTGCCGTAAAACTTTAAAATATTTTCCTTATCTTCTTTACCTATATTGGCATTGTTTATTTCATTTCTATGTGGCTTATTGTATGAGCATACTATTGCATCCCATTTTTTACTCTTATAATCATAATGTGCATATTCCATATCATTGAATGCCATTCTGTATATAAGCTCTCTGTTGCTGTATAAGTCTATTATCAAATGTTTTTTACCACCTATATCAACAATATCTGCTATCAATGTATTTTTCTTTGACCTGGTCTTACGTCCTGCATATGCTAATACCTTTGACTTTCTCAATGCTTATCACCTCCAAGATAATATTCATCTATAAGCCTGTACGCTGTTGCCATTCCGGGGATACCCATTTTTACATTGCTATTTCTTATGCCCGCCTGTTTTACTATATTTTTGTCTACATCATACGAATTGGTGAAACTCCATTTTAGAAGTGCCGCTATACAGCCTTTAATGCTCTTACCTTTTGTTCTTACCGCCACAGCCATATCTTCGCACTCTGTACACCTCTTTTTTATGTAGGTAACCCAGTCTTCTATTATCTCTTTAGGCTGTAGCTCCTCTGTCTCAACCTCTATTTTTCCAAATGCGGCCATAAGCGGAGAACATAATTTATCCACCATTCCATCTATATAGTCCTGCGCATCATCCGCATCTATGCCATTTTCTCTTGCTATTGTCATAACTGCATCTGTATCACCTTCCTGTAATTGTGCTGCTGCCGCTTCGTTTACTTCTTCTGCACTGTTAAACTCTCCGAATATATCAAACATCTTCATACTCCTTTACTTTTTCTATATGTCCTTTTAACCAGTTTCTGTATGAATGTTCCTCTTGCAGGCGAAATTCATACTTATGTCCTGCAAGCAGTTCATCCAGCTTTATCCATTCATCTGCGTTTGCCACATCACCGCCTTTTGCTGTTTTATAATTATTCTGCTTCCACTTGTCTGGCCAGCCAGCATTAAAAGCATTTGCCACATAAGGAGACTCTGTATATATAACCAGTTCACATTTTTCTTTCATCCGTTGTAGTGCTTTAATAACTGCTATTAGTTCTGCCCTATTAGGCTTCATATCGTGCAGCAGTTCTGTGCTGTCCAGTGTTATCGGCTCCGTGTCTGTTACAAGCTCCAATATGTAGCCTATAATGCCATTCTGTACATTTAGTCCCTTAAAGGTTGTTGCTGTATATATGTTTACCTGTCTCATTGCTCCTCCTTATGGGTCATCCTGTAATCGTAATAGCTTGTACTCTGTATAATGCAGATAATTCATTCCTGTATAAGGGTTTGTCCCCATTACTATCGACAATGGATCTATAAAATATCCTGGTGTCGGCTCCGGACCATTTTCTATAATCTTTCTCATCGTCCTTCTGCTGTAATCAGTGCGTTCTGGCTCAGGACGTACCAAATTCCTTGAACAGGAATACTTAACAAGTTCTTTCTGTTCCTGTACGCTGAACATATTAAGCTGTTCATATTCTTCCGTATTTTCTTCCGGCTGTTTAACGATATATTCAGCCAGATCTGCATATCCGCCAGTTTCATATATGTTCTGATAGTTAACGTGTCCAAACCTTTCCCAGCACTTTGTTATAATCTTATCTGCACCTGTAACCCTGTTTATAAGGATATGTATATGCACACCTCCGAGTGCTCCTACCTCAATTCTGTATATATACTTCACAATCTCATCAATACTCTTATATCTTGTCCTGAGACTTCTTAAGAAGCTGTTAAGGTCTTTCCTTACTTCGTCGATGCTTTTCCTTGTTCCCTTCGGATACTTTAGTGTTGTCCATAGATCTCCCTCCTTAAAGTTTGCTTTTATTAATCTTCTTACTCTCTTTTCTTTATTTCTCTGGTTCTGCTTTCTAATCTGCTCCTGTGTTGCTTTCTGTCTTTTATGGCGTTTCTCGCCCTTAGCTCCATAATTACCAATAAATTTGTACTCATACTCATTAGAGCCAGGGAAGTGCCATACATCTTTTCTGTAAGCCATACCTGTCTCCTTAAATGTCCTAACTTTAATATATTTATAAAGTTACAAAGACGAGCCTGCGCCCGCTTGACTTTCAGTGAACTTACACATATAATAAATATGAGATTTATCTATATGTGTTTTGAGAAAGAGCCGGTATTCCTTGTACCAGCTCTTTTTCTATTATTCATCTATACTTTGCTTACTTTTACATATATAGTGTCTGTTATTGTTTTATCTATATAGACTTCCGCCTTTATCTTTCCATACTCTTCTGCCAGCCTGAATAATCTGTCATACAGGTTATTATACGGAACTGCCACAAAAGATGTTATCCAGTTCTTATCTCTTTGCTCTTTCTCAAAGTGCTCTTGTGCCTGTGCATATAACATTTCTGTTCTTCCTACCTGTCTCTTATTTCATCCAAGGTTTTACATAACTCCTCTAATGACATTCCTTGTCGCTTTGCAAGTGCGGCTGCACTTATGTTATAAGTCCAGATAGAAGACATCTTTATTGCATTACCTATATCCAATATTCCCTGCTGTAACCCTATTCTGACAAATTGAGGACTACAGCCCATTATTAATGCTGCTTCTGCTGTCTTTATTTTAATATTAGGCATTAGTTACTCCTCCTATTCAATAATAAAATCATTTAATCGCAGAATGACCAACTACAATGTGGACAGCCTGTTATTAATGTTGCCCCTGCCTTTTCCAGTGAAATACCTGTTTTATATCCTCCGCGGTCCTGCTCTGTATAAATGTCTTTGTTACAGTTCACACATATACCATCTCTGGGTGCAAAATGCGGATAACCTTCTCTATCGCAATATTTATCCTGTGCTTCCCTTGCTTCGATTGAATTAAAATGCTCCATAATATCACCTCTTCTTATCATCTCTGCATAAAACTAATATTGTTATGCAGATAATAGTTGTTATTGCTACTGCTGTTGTGTTCATATCTTCTCCTTTTTATGGTCTTGTATCCACATCAATAAGACTTTCTGTATGAAAATACATCTTGTAATGATATGGGTCTGAATGTGTTCCTGTTATATCCTCAACAACATACATTGTGTAATCATTGAGATATATGTAATTCTTTCTGTATTCATCTGCGCCAGTTTTAACCGTACATACAAGTTCATTTTCACTATCATTGCTTATGCTCATATAGCCTTCTGCTTCCATAATGATTTTATCTGTACGTGCGTTGTATACTGTTATTTTTCGTTCACACTCAAAATAATCTGCCTGCTTTGACATATTGTAATTAACTTTATCTGCTTCACTACAACCTGTCATTGTTAATGATGCACCTAATATCAAAGCTGCTATTATTGTGTTTTTTCTCTTTATCATTCTTCACTCCTTAAGCTGATCTCATCTATCTGTGGTAACTACAAAGTTAAGTAAATGTATATTTACTCTCTCTAACAAGTCCTGAGCTTCTCGGATTGTTAACCCTTCTAATGCTTTAACAATCTGAGTGGCTCTTTTGGCACTTTCACCAGTAAATAACTTGCCATCTACTATTAATTCACCTGTTGTCCAATTTCTCCATTCCTGTAATCCAACAGCATTCTCTATTCTTTCAGATAAACATTCCTGTTCATTTTCCTTAGTGCCTGTTTCATTTAAAACCTCACCAACAATGTTATCTGCCAGCTTGTCTATTAATTCATCCGTATTCTCTTTCACGCTCTCACCTCCTTGTATTGAAATACAGGGGAGTTTTTCTCCTGCTTTCCATCCATTCTTATGGTTAAATACCTTTGCCTTTTGATAGCCATCAACATATGGAACTTTTACAATAAACGGCTTTGTGATTTTCTCTCCATCAATTTCAAGTTCTTCTTTATCGTAATTAATTTTTATGCTATTCATTCTTAACCTCTTAAACTAATAATCATCAACACAACTATTGAAAAATATATTGGGAAGCTAGGATGCCTCTCTTTAAATGGTATCCTTATAACCTCATAATACTTAATGCCTGATACTTTCATTTTCTTTATAGCTGATATTGCCTGCATAAATGTCTTGGCTTTCTCTTCTATGAATGGTTCATAACCACGGATAATGTACTTATATGTTTTCTTCGCAATTGCTCTCACCTCCTTGTATGTTACTTACTTGAATATCTTGCCTAATTCTGTCACAGCTCCTATACTTTAATCACAGGCTATTGCCGTAGCCGAGTATTTTTGAAAGGAGACTTATTATGGATAAAGAATTGTTTTATCATACTGTTGCGACAGAAACTGCAAAAGCATATGTTTCAAATAATATGCCACTTTATATAAACTCTGGTTCTGCTAATTACGCTAAAGACTTTGCAGAAAAATATATTGAAGCATATGAAATTGCTAAAAATGTTGATGTTGCCAATTCTAATATGAATTAACACTCTGTCACTTCACTAATTATCTTTGCGGCATCTGATAAAATTGCTTGTGCTTTATGCACAGAAATTCCTTTATCTGAAAGAACATTTATTACATCAATAATTTGAGGTAGCTCTTCCATAGATGCCGCAAAACCCTTCATTCGTTGAGAAAATATTTCTTTTATCTTTTCTTCTCGACTCACCTCTCTCACCTCCTTGTTATATTACTTGCTTGGAATATCTTCTGTTGAAAACAAATAATCCATAGTGAAATTTGGAAATTGAGCTTTTATTGCAAGCATTTCACTTCTTTTAAACTCTGTATTTCCAGCCATTTTATTTTTTAGGCTTTCATATGTCATATTTGTTTTTTTTGAAAGTTCTTTGATTGTCATTTTCTTTCTTGCCATTTCGGCACTTAAATTATTAAACAATTTTATTCAATACTCCTTTCTATTACCCTGTGTCGTAATTTCATTATCATTATATACCCTATGTCGTAATTGTCAACCCTAAAAGATAATTTTTTTACTTTGTGGGGTAATTTTCATTTACAAATATGATGAATAGAGTTACAATCTAATTACAACGGAGGTACACATATGGGATTTACAGATAAGTTAGATTTACTTATGAAAGAAAAAAAAATTAACAAAGCAGAATTAGCAAGAGAATCTGGAGTTCCTTATACTACAATAGATGGTTTTTATAAAAAAGGAAGCGACAATGTAAAATTATCAACCTTGAAAAAGCTTTGTACTTATTTTAATTGTTCTCTTGACTATCTAGCAGATGATACTATTAATGAGCCGCAAACAATAGCCGCTCATTTTGACGGAGAAGAATTTACACCAGAAGAATTAAATAAAATAGAAGAATTTGCTAATTTTGTTAAATTAAGCAGAAAATAAATGAGAAACAAAGGGGATGAATTAATTTGACAGAATACGAGAAGTTATTATCCAATGCAAATGATAATGATGTTACAGTGTATGATGACTACAATTTGAAGGGAACAAGAATTAAAGGATTATATTGTGATGGCACTGTTGCTATAAGTAACGACTTAAGAACTCAAAAAGAAAAAGCCTGTGTCCTTGCTGAGGAACTTGGACACTTCTACACTTCCACTGGCAATATATTAGATATGTCAGACACTTCTAACAGAAAGCAGGAATTAAGAGCCCGCCTATGGGCTTATAACAAACAAATAGGCTTAAGAGGTCTAATTGATTGCTATAAAGCCAATTGTAAATCTATTCACGAAATGGCAGAATATCTTGATGTAACGGAAGAATTTCTGCTAGAAGCCATTGAGTGCTATCGCTCAAAGTATGGGGTATATGCTAAATTAGATAATTACTTTATTGGCTTTATACCTACTTTATACATAATAGAAGAATACAGACAAGCAACAGATTAAAAGGAGGGGATAAAATGCTAATTAGTAAAAGTGATTTAAAATCATTAAAAAAGCAGTACAATTTCTTAGTACAAAATAGATTTTATATTTACGTTCATTATATACACGGAATACCTAATCAAAAATCATCAACCTGTACTGTTGGATTGTTTGATGCTGGCTTATTTTTAGATTTTTTCCTTGGCAAAAAATACATATATAATATAAAAGATATTTCAAATGTTTTTTATACATCATATTATTTAGTTATTGAATTTACAGATAATTCATTTTGGACTTTAGTTTGTAATAAAAAACAAGCTGATAAAATATGTTCTGTACTAACAACCGAATATAATATTATTTCTATAAATAAAGATATTTCGCATTATTTGCCTAATAATTCTGTATCTGATGCAATTACATATACAGAGATATCTAAACCTAATGAAATATCTGCATTAACACACAATGAAAACCAACTAAAAATTTCTAATCAATTTAATCTTGAGCAACCTGCTCAGATAAATAATATTAATAAAACAATTGAGCAACACAATCATACTGAAAATAAAAATGAGCATATTAATTTTCCTAATTGGTATATATCTGTATCTTTTGGAAAATCATCTTCCAGTAATTATATGAAAGCTGTTACACTGGCACAACAAGCCCCTCAATACCATACGCAAACAGATAATGGTATTATTCTACATCAAGCAATATATTCTAGCCGACCTAATGAATACCTTGCTTTTATCAGCCTATATGAACTTGTTGCAAATTGGAAATCATCTTTTGTTATAATTAACGGAAAAGTTATTGATAGAAAAATAGTTGGTCAATTAAATTATTGCTATGGGGACAAATGCAGAAGTGGAAATCCAAATTTTTGCTACGGAGCAAGCTATATGACTGAAAATCCTTTTGGTTGTCACAGACTTCAAGTTAGTGCTGCTAATAATCCTTGGTGGTCATTCTATAGACTGATAGGAAACACATATGTTCTTAATCAAGCTGAGCTTAAAGAACGAATTGACTCTTATGCCGCTATATATTGCATATGTCCTTGCTTTAACTATCAACGAATAATGCAGACATATAACTCGCTACCTGTCAAATTATCACAAAAGAAATATGCTCAATTGAGAGCTAATAGATTTGGACTTAAAATGTAACTGTATCATAGTAAAAGTATGCTAATAAATAGTTACCATTACGCTAAAGTTACCGCTTTGGTTAAGATTTAATATTTTGATTAACACTATGATTAGCAGGTATTACTATGAGTGAAAGCGAAAAACTAACGCAGACTGATGATAATTTTTGTGAAGAACTATATCAAGATTATATGAATAGTTCAGATAAAAATGAAAGTTACTCTCTTGAAGATTGTAAGAAAGAATGGGATTAGATATGTCTGATACTTCTAACCGTAATCAGGAACAACGTGCCCGCCTGTGGGCTTATAACAAGCAAGTTGGACTAAGAGGTATTATTGATTGCTACAAAGCTCACTGCCGCACATTACACGATATGGCAGAATATCTCAATGTAACTGAAACATTTCTTAGTGATGCATTAGAGTGCTACCGGAATAAATACGGAATATGCACTAAAGTTGACAACTATGTTATCGGCTTTGAACCAACGTTTTATGTGTTGGAGATGTGGGAATGAACAATATTATTAAATACAGGAGGTAATAACAATGAATGCATTAGATAAGATTGTAAAAAGCAATCGCATGCCTGTACTTTTTGTTGGGTCAGGCATTTCAAGAAGATATTTGCAAGATTATCCAGATTGGAATGAACTTTTACAAAAATCATTTGATATGTACAATAAGGATTCATATCAATATCAGAAATACATTGACAAATATAGGCGCGAAGGTCTTACTGATTTTGAAATAAATGCAAAGATGGGAACTATTATCGAAAATGAATTTAATGAAGCTTTCTTTGACAGAAAAATTAAATTAAATTTTATTAAAACCAAAAATCCTGCCTGGGTTAAAAGAGGGGTTTCACCTTATAAAATGTACTTATCGAATATTTTTAAAAAGCTCCCATTAAAATCAGCGAATTATCTTAACAAAGAAAAAGAATTATTCCAAAACCTAAAAAATAAAGTTTCTGCTGTCATAACCACTAATTATGATCAATTTCTGGAAAAGGAGATTTTTAATAATGATTACACTGTTTTCAGACACCAGTATGAATTATTTTCCGCTGACAGTTATAATTCAGCAGAAATTTATAAAATACATGGATGTGTCACTGATGCCGATTCTATCATTATTACTGAAAAAGACTATAAAGAATTTACTGATTCAAGAAAGCTAGTTATTGCTAAAATGCTTACTCTATTTTCTGAGTCACCAATAGTATTTTTAGGATATTCTTTTACCGATGAAAATATTCGCAACATAGTATCTGATTTCTTATCTTGCCTTACAAATGAGCAATTAGATAATATAGACGAACATTTTGTATTTATATCTTTTAAAAAGGGAGAACGTAAGCTCATGGAAAATAAAAATACTATAATTCTTCCTAACGGTCAAAAAATACCTGTTACTGAAATACAAACAGATAATTATCTAAAAGTATTTAGTACACTTAACAAAGTTGTTCCTGGAATATCTCCAATTAGAATTCGTGACACTAAGCGCATTGTTCGAAAAATTGTTGATGAAAACCTTGATTCAGCTAATGCAGAATCAATAATTGTTGGATTAGATGACCTTGATAATATGGATTTATCTTCAAAACCATTAGCTATTGCTGTCGGATACCGAGATAACATTCTAAACAAATACGGATATGGTCTAGTTGATACTGCACTTATATTTGAGGATATTATTTATGATAACAAAAATTTTTCTGCTAAAGAAATGTGTACTGTGCGATTCAAATCTATACCTTGCAATCTGCTTATGCCTGTATATAAATATATTAAAAAAGCAAATTACACATTAATACCAGATTCTCACTTAAAAGTATATGTAGATAAGCACAGCACAATTGATTTAATACTTGGCACATCTGTAAAGAAAACAATTAGCAAATTGCCACACTATACTAATTTTAATGAACTTAAGGCTGGCATTGAAGAACAAGAAGACATTAAGAAAGTTCCTGCTTTAATATTAGCCAATATAGATTTACTTGATATTAATACTATGCGTACTCTTTGCAAAGATATGTTTTTGAAATCAACACCTGAACTACTTAAAGATAACACTTACTTCAAACGATGTGTAATGTGTCTAGATTATTGGGAAAATTATCAATCTCAATTAAAAGAAGAATAGCTAGTGAACCTTTTTTGGTACACACCAAAAACATCACTAGCTAAACTCATAAAATATATACGAACATTTAAATATGTTCTTTACAACTAATCAATTCACAAGAATTTTTGGCCGTTAGGTAAACCCTATTATAGCATTAAATTCCATAACGTGAACCACATACAAATAATAACATTATGGTTGTTGAATGTCAATTTTTTTTCACTTTTTTTACAGCTTTTTAGTCGATAAAATATAACTTTTTTCTACATTTAATAATGTTAATAAAAGCCCCTGTGCTACCAACACAAGAGCTTTTACCACGATACTTACATAAGCAGTGCTTATGATATAATACCGCCCTAAGCAAGCTATATTATATCATTCTTAGCACCGCTTATGCAAGTAGGTGTTATTTTTATACTCTAATTTAACTAATTAATAAGTTGCACCGGTGCAACTTCGATTAACGAAAGGAATGATAATATGAAATTAGCTAATGGAATGGGTAGCGTATATAAGCTATCTGGAAGAAGACGTAAACCATGGGTTGCTCGTAAAACAAAAGGCTGGGATATTGATGAAAAAACTGGAAAAACCAAACAGCTCTACATGACTATTGGATATTTTCCCACAAGACAGGAAGCTCTTACTGCTCTTATTAATTACAATGAAAACCCATATGATATAGAAATCAATAACATAACATTTGAGGAAGTATACGAGAAATGGAGCTCTGAACATTTTCTAAAAATATCTCAAAGTGGTGTAAGAAGTTGGATAAGTGCTTTTAATCATTCCAAACCGCTTCACAAGATGCGTATGAAAGATATCCGGGCTAATCATCTTGAAGGAACAATACATAATGCTAATGTTGGTGAAGCTACCAAACAACGTATGAAAAGCTTATATAATCTTATGTATCGATATTGCCTGAAAAATGATATCGTTGATAAAGATTATGCAGCCCTTTGTGAAAGTGTATCACGTGGAGAAACCAAAATAAAGCGTGTACCATTCTCTGATGAGGAGATAATGAAGCTGTGGGATAACATAACATATCCATTCACTGATATGGTTTTAATAGGCATATACAGCGGTTGGAGGCCTCAGGAGCTGGCTATTCTTAAGATAGCTGATATAGATTTAGATAACTGGTCCTTCACCGGCGGTCTGAAAACCGATGCTGGCCGTAATCGTACTATACCTATTCATCCAGCCATCCAGAAGCTTGTTAAACAGAATTATGATAAAGCCATACAAATGCATAGTGTTTATCTGTTTAATGATCAAAATGGACAACAAGGTACTCATCTTACTTATGACAAATATCGTGGTCGCTTTAATAAAGTTATGATGAAGCTTAACCTAAAGCATAAACCACATGATACAAGACATACATTTATCAATGCTGCTAAAGCAGCTAATATGAACGAATATGTATTAAAGATAATCGTTGGCCACGTTATAGAAGATGTTACAGAAGCTGTATATACCCACAGAACTGTAGATCAACTTCGTGAAGAACTTATTAAAATCGACCTTCCTAATCCATAATATAATATCAAAACAGACTGCTGATTATCACATACAGCAGCCTGTTTTTTTGTTAGTTATGTGTTAGTTACGTCTGTTAGTTACCTGTTAGTTACTTGTTAGTTACGTCTATAAATTCACGTTATTTTATACATTTTCAGAACATATTTATTTTAATCGTATATAATGCAAAAACCACCGCAATCCCAGTGATTACGGCGGTTTAACGCATTTAGCTTATTAAATTAATTAGAACTTACCTTCATCAGCAGCCTGCTGTACAGAAACAGCAACAGCAACTGTAGCACCAACCATTGGGTTGTTACCCATACCGATAAGACCCATCATTTCTACATGGGCAGGAACTGAAGATGAACCAGCGAACTGTGCATCTGAGTGCATACGTCCCATAGTATCTGTCATACCATAAGAAGCAGGACCTGCTGCCATATTATCTGGGTGAAGTGTACGACCTGTACCACCACCTGAAGCTACTGAGAAGTACTTCTTGCCAGCTTCAAGTCTTTCTTTCTTGTATGTACCTGCAACTGGGTGCTGGAATCTTGTAGGGTTAGTTGAGTTACCTGTGATAGAGATATCAACATTCTCCTTCCACATAATTGCAACACCTTCTGTTACATCGTTAGCACCATAGCAGTTAACCTTAGAACGAAGTCCGTCAGAATATGCAATTCTTTCGATTTCCTTAACTTCGCCTGTAGCATAATCCATCTCTGTCTCAACGAATGTGAATCCGTTAATTCTTGAGATAATCTTAGCAGCATCCTTACCAAGACCATTAAGAATAACTCTAAGTGGTTTCTGTCTAACCTTGTTAGCCTTCTCTGCGATACCAATAGCACCTTCAGCAGCAGCGAATGATTCGTGACCAGCTAAGAAAGCGAAACACTCTGTATCTTCTTCAAGAAGCATCTTACCAAGATTACCATGTCCAAGACCAACCTTTCTCTGGTCAGCAACTGAACCCGGAATACAGAATGCCTGAAGACCTTCACCGATAGCTGCAGCAGCTTCTGAAGCCTTTCTAGCACCCTTCTTGATTGCGATAGCTGCACCAACAATATAAGCCCAGCAAGCGTTCTCGAAGCAGATAGGCTGAATGCCCTTTACCATGTTATATACGTCTAAACCAGCATCTTTAGTAATCTTCTCAGCTTCTTCTATAGATGAGATACCATAGCTGTTAAGCACAGCGTTGATCTGGTCAATTCTTCTCTCATATGATTCAAATAATGCCATTATATTCGTCCTCCTTACTTAACCTCTTCATCTGTTCTAGGATCAATAATCTTAACTGCATCAGCAACACGGCCATACTGTCCAGCTGCCTTCTCATATGCTGTGTTAGGATCATCACCCTTCTTAATGAAGTCTGTCATCTTACCAAGGTTAACGAACTTATAACCAATAATCTGATCATCCTTATCAAGAGCGATACCTGTTACATATCCCTCTGCCATCTCTAAGTAACGTGGTCCCTTTGCAAGAGTACCATACATAGTACCAACCTGTGAACGAAGTCCCTTACCAAGATCCTCAAGACCAGCACCAACTGCTAAACCGCCTTCTGAGAAAGCACTCTGTGTTCTGCCATATACAATCTGTAAGAATAATTCTCTCATAGCTGTATTAATAGCATCACATACTAAGTCTGTATTTAAAGCTTCCATAACTGTTAAGCCTGGTAAGATTTCAGCGGCCATAGCTGCTGAATGTGTCATACCTGAACATCCGATTGTTTCAACTAAAGCTTCCTGAATAATACCTTCCTTAACATTTAATGTAAGCTTACATGCACCCTGCTGAGGAGCACACCAGCCAACACCATGTGTAAAACCTGAAATATTCTTAACTTCCTTATTCTGTACCCACTTTCCTTCTGTAGGAACTGGAGCAGCGCCATGATGAACGCCCTGTGCTACTGGACACATGTTTTCAACTTCCTGTGTATAAATCATCTTATTACTCCTTTCGTTATATAAGGGATCCGGACATAACCGAACCCCTTTATCCTTGCATTATTTTCTCACATCATACTGCGTAAGTCAATTATGATTGTGTAAAAAATATCAAAATTTATCGGAAAATGTAATTAAAGCTCAAATCTGTTAATTGCTTCTGTTAAATGAGTAGCAATTTCATCAAGTTCAACTGTAAACTGGTTAAGTGTATGCATAGTTGCATTAACTTCTTCTGCCGATGCAGATACTTCTTCTGAAGCAGCTGCTGTTTCTGTAGATACAGAAGCTACGTCTTCCATACTCTTAACAACATTTTCACGGCTTGCATCCATCTGCTCATTAAGAGAGGCTATATTATCAAGACCTTCCTTTAATGCATTGACAGCATCTGATATATGTCCAAATAATTCTTTGGCATCATTAATTGACTTATTCTGTTCATCAATTATATCAACGCTTTCGTCCATAGTCTTTTCTGCAACTACTGATTTAGCACTTATTTCCTTAACAATCTGCTTAATCTCATCTGTAGATGACTGTGACTGTTCTGCAAGCTTTCTGATCTCGTCAGCAACTACTGCAAAACCTCTTCCACTCTCACCTGCTCTTGCAGCTTCAATACTTGCATTAAGAGAAAGCAAGTTAGTCTGTTCTGTGATCTCAGTAATAGCATCTGATATGAAATTAATCTTATTGATACTTTCAATCATCTCATTAACTACGTTCTTAGAAAATCTTGAATTATCCTTTGACTTTTCGCCCTTTTCAATAAGATCATCAACAATTGTAAGACCCTGATCACTAAGCTGCTTAGTTTCAACTGACATATCATTAATATCACTTACATAAGCCTTTGTTTCGTGAAGCTTAGAAGCAAGTAATTCAACCTCAGAAGTTGCCTTCTGTGTACTCTCTGCCTGTCCTGAAGCTCCGATTGATACGCTCTGGATAGCCTCTGATACCTGATTCACTGTCTCTGTTGTTGATTCACTTACATTTGAAATCTTCTGTGAAGCAGTTATAAGTACACCAGACTTTTCTTCAACACCCTTAATAAGTGATGATATCTGGTCTGCCATAACATTGTAGTTAGCCTCTGCCTGACCAAGCTCATTCTTGCTCTTTACATTAATTCTATATGTAAGCTTACCATCAGCCATCATATCCATAGCATTATTAAGTGTCTTAAGTTCCTTAGTAACCGCTCTTGTTATAATTAAAGCTATAACAATACCAATTATAAGTGCAATAATAGCAAGTTCAATTGTTGTCTTTGCAATCTTATTAACAACTGCCTGTGTCTCTGATTCGCTGATAAATCCCATAAGTGTCCAGCCTGTAACAGCATCCTTTGAAGTTACAATATGTACTGACTCCCCATTAATCTTTTCATCAAAAGAAAATGTTGTGTCATACTGGTCTTCCGAAAGATTCTTAATTGTATTCCAGCACTCAAGCGATGTTACATTATCCTGGACATTAGTATTCTTATCATTATCTACAAGAATCTTTCCATCTTTATTAACAAGTATTACATATCCTGTATTAAGAAGTCCTATATTTTTTACATAATCCTCAACTTCTGCGAAATCAATATTAAGACCTACAGCACCATAGTTAGCACCATCTGTATATTTAATTTCCTGTGAAACTGTGAATATAGTCTTTCCTGATGATGAATCTACATATGGATCTGAGAACTGTGAATATATAGTATTTCTTGCCTTAGAGCCTATACAGTTCTGATACCAGCTCTTGCTTGTATCGTTAACACCTCTTGTAAGACCTCCCTTATTAGCTGTCTTACCTGTCTCTGGGTTAATCTCTGCCCATCCATCAACTCTTAAACCTGTTTTAGTTGTAAAGAAAGCAAGTTCTGCTCCATTAGTTACCTTAACAGATGCAACTAATGAATCTTTTATTGCCTTAACATTATCATCAAGCTCCCCCTGATCTTCCAAATGCTTAATCTCATTCTTACGTGTAAGAAGGTCGACTGGCTGTGACAGAGTCTTTAAATATGTTGTAAATCCCTCTTGAACATTATCCAATGTCTGCTCACTTGTCACTTCTGTGTTTGCATTTATCGATGTCTTAGTTATCCTGATAGAACCAAGCGATACAAGAATTATTGCAACGCATACTGCAACGGCAAACGATAATACCAATTGAGAACCAATTCCCTTAAAAGCTTTCATATCTTTACCTCACCTTATTTTTTTATTATTTTATAAATGTTCACATTGTGTTCACATTTATACTTTCGACATAATAACATATACTCTTAATATTTTTCAACCACTTCAGCCCTATTTTTATAGATTGAACCCGATTTAATACAACCTCTGACACTTGAAAGCGGATATATATTACTATTCCTTCCAATTATAGTACCTGGATTAAGTACACTGCCACATCCTATCTCAACATTATCACCAAGAAATGCTCCTATTTTCTTAATTCCAGTGTCTATATTTCCATCTGGTCCTTTTATTGTAATAAGCTTCTTGTCAGACTTTACATTAGATGTAATTGAACCTGCACCCATATGTGCCTTATAGCCTAATATTGAATCTCCCACGTAATTATAATGAGGAACCTGCACATTATCGAACAATATGACATTTTTTAACTCTGTTGAATTACCAACGACTGCATTTTCTCCTACAACAGCCTTTCCTCTTATAAATGCACAATGCCTTACTTCTGCACCTTTGCATATAATAGCAGGACCTGCTATATACGCCGAGTCAAATACTGTTGCTTCCTTATGTATCCATATGTTATCACCTCTCTTATAATATTCCTTTTGTGGAAGTGAATTACCAAGTCCAACAATATAATCACCAATCTTTGATAATACCTCCCAAGGATACACAGCACCTTCAAATATTCCTGCGGCTATAGTCTTATCAAGACTAAACAACTCTTTGATTGTAATCTGTTCGTTCATAACTTTCCTCCTTATTTATAATTTTTTGCGGTCTCATTAAATAACGTAACAAGCTGTGCCTGATTACGCAGGTCTTTAACCGCTAATGTTCTTCTTCCAACAAAGCCTGACAGCTTCTGCATATATTCGTCGGCGGTTATACTTCCCTCAGCAACATATGTAAGCCCCTTTTCCCAGCTTGCTGTAAGTTCAGGATTTAACAACTGCTTAATAGAATTATCGACAACATCATATATTATTTCACCAAGCAGGGTAGGTGTTATTATCTGGGTCTTGGTATTAGTAAAAATGTATTGGTTGGAGTTAAGCTTTTTAAGTATCTCTGCTCTTGTTGCACTCGTACCAATTCCACTACCCTTTATCTGTGCCCTTAATTCTTCATCTTCTATTAACTGCCCTGCATTTTCCATAGCAAGAATAATTGAACCCGAATTGTAACGCTTAGGTGGCGATGTTTCACCTTCCTTTATATTAAATTCCTTAAATGATATCGGCGAACCTTTTTTTAAGCTTTTAAGACTTTCTATCAGTGATGTATCTGCATTTTCCTGGTCATCTTGATTTTTATCTGTATCTGCCATCTTATTCCTTCCGAATGAATTCTTCGCAACCTTAAGGTAGCCCTCGTCTACAAGCACTTTAAATGTAGCATAAAGCTGTTCATCTTTTACAACTGAGGTAATGCTCACCTTCTGGTATATAGCCGCTGGATAGAATATGCTCAGAAATCTTCTGACAATTATCTCATATGTCTTCTGTGCAGTTGATGATAACGATGATAAACTTCCAAATCCCTGTCCTGTAGGAATAATGGCATAATGGTCAGTTATTGCTTTATCATTGCAATACCTCGTCTTCTCAATTCCTTTGTACATATTACTATCTAATATCTGCTGTGCATACTCTCTGGCTGGTGCATAATTTCTTAGGCCTCCTATATTCTTGTATATTTCCTTACAGACAGCAGTTGATAGCACTCTCGCATCTGTTCTTGGATATGTAACAAGCTTTTTTTCATATAACTCCTGAATTATATTAAGTGTCTGGTCAGGACTTATCTTGAATAATTTACTACATTCGTTCTGTATTTCTGCAAGATTATACAATAACGGAGGATTTTTTGTTTCCTTTTTCCTTGAAGCTTCCTTTACAACGCCCTCTGCAGGGAGTGGTTCTGATAAAATATCCACAAGCTCCCTTGCTTTATCCTTATCCTTAAACCCATTATCCTTATATAGATATGGTGTATTATAATATCTGCTTGCCTCACACACTCTCCACTCGACATCAAATGTATGATCATTAATATCAGCTGTTCCAATAACCCTGTAGAATGGTGTCTTGACAAAGCTTCTTATCTCTCTTTCCCTTCTTACAACCATTCCCAGAACACAGGTCATAACACGCCCAACAGACACAACTGCCCTGTCAAGATGAAGATAATTGGCAATATTTCTTCCATATTTTAATGTAAGAACCCTCGAAAAATTGATACCCATAAGATAATCTTCTTTTGCTCTTAAGTATGCAGCATCACTTAGATTATCATATTCTGATATATCTTTAGCGGTATTAATACCTTTAAGAATCTCTTCTTCTGTCTGGGAATCAATCCATACCCGCCTTTCCTGCTTGTCCTTTACCTTGGCTTCCTGCCTTACAAGCCTGTATATATATTCTCCCTCACGTCCCGAATCAGTACATACATATATTGTATCAACATCAGCTCTGTTTAAAATGCCTTTTACTATATTAAACTGCTTCTGAACAGCTGGAATAACTTCATATTTAAAAGTCTGCGGAATAAATGGAAGTGTATCAAAACTCCACCTTTTCAATTTCTCATCATAGGCATCCGGATAACTCATTGTAACAAGATGTCCAACACACCATGTAACTATATGATTATCCGCCTCAAGATAACCATCTTTTCTTTTAAAATCCGTATGCAGTGCCTTGGCAAATTCCTGTGCAACACTCGGTTTTTCCGCTATATATACGGATTTTCCCATATCATCACTCCATTCTTTATACTATTTTTCACTATCTGACAGATAGATTTTTAATATTAACGCTATTATTTATAAACCATAGCTATTTTGACTCATCTAAAGTCTTAAAAAATGCTGGTATATATTCTTTCATATAATAATCAGCTTCTTTTATCTTCATATCCCTAATAGAATTATATATTGTCTTTTCTGCCTCAAGAAAATCGCAATTCCCCATTTTCTTTTCCTCTATACACTTTATATAAGCTGAAATTCTGTCAGCTGCTTTAACATACTCCCATAATCCTGCTTCATTTTCTGTTTCTAAAAGAAGCCCTTCATATCTTGCCCTTAGAACTTCTGGAAGTCCTGATAACATCTGCTCATTAGCCACCTGCTCGACTTCTTTATACGCATTTCTTATATATGGACTGTAATACTTAACAGGCGTTGGCATATCCCCTGTAATTATCTCTGTCACGTCATGATACATTCCAAGTACCGCAAGACGTTCTGCATTAATATCCCCACCAAACACTTCATTATTAATAACACCAAGTGCATGTGCAATAAACGCAACTTCAAGACTATGCTCGGACAAATTCTCATTGCGTGTATTTCTCATAAGTCCCCATCTGTTGATATATTTCATTCTTGACAGCATTGCGTAAAAATAATTATTCTTCATATTTCATACATCTCCACGCTTCCATATATTTATAATATTATAAGATATATTGTAAGTTTTTGCAAATTCCGTATAATTTTCCAAATAAATAAGGAAGATAATCAGGCTCAACGCCTTTTCATCTTCCTTATATATTTATTAATCTTAATAACTATTAATTGATGGCTCACACTAAACCGCCTGTCAATATTATAGCTATTATATACTAATTATTCTGATATCTTATTTAGCTGTAATGTAACCCTGAGCCTTAAGAAGTTCTGCACATAATACAGCTCCACCTGCTGCTCCTCTTAATGTATTATGTGAAAGACCTACAAACTTGTAATCAAATACACTGTCTTCTCTTAATCTGCCAAGTGAAATTCCCATTCCATGCTCATAATTAACATCAAGCTTAACCTGTGGACGGTCATCTTCTTCAAGATACTGGATAAACTGCTTTGGTGCTGATGGAAGATCAAGCTCCTGTGGTGCTCCCTTGAAGTTTCTCCATTTTTCGATAATCTGTTCCTTAGTAGGCTTCTTACCAAAGTTAACAAATACTGCCGCTGTATGTCCATCAAGAACTGGAACTCTTAAGCACTGGCAAGTAATAACTGGCTCAGCAGCAGGAACGATTTCACCATTCTCAACTGTACCAAGAATTCTAAGAGGTTCTTTTTCTGACTTTTCTTCTTCTCCACCGATATATGGAATTATATTTTCAACCATCTCTGGCCACTGTTCAAATGTCTTACCAGCTCCAGAAATAGCCTGATATGTAGTAGCTACAACAAGCTTTGGCTCGAATTCCTTAAGAGCTGCTAATGCTGGTGCATAACTCTGGATTGAGCAGTTAGGCTTTACAGCTATAAATCCTCTTGTAGTTCCAAGTCTCTTCTTCTGTGCCTCTATAACCTTAGTATGTTCTGGGTTAACCTCTGGAAGAATCATAGGAACATCTGGTGTCCAACGATTAGCACTATTGTTAGATACAACCGGAACTTCTGCCTTTGCATATCTTTCTTCTAATGCCTTAATCTCTGCTTTTGGCATATTAACTGCACAGAATACGAAATCAACCTTAGATACTATCTCATCAAAGTCTTTATCCATATCATATACAGGCATCTTCTTAACGAATTCTGGCATTGCTGTCTGCATCTTCCAGCGTCCCTCAACAGCATCTTCGTAAAGCTTTCCTGCTGAACGTCCACTTGCTGCAACTAACACTACATCAAACCAAGGATGATTTTCAAGTAATGTTATAAATCTCTGACCTACCATGCCTGTACCACCAAGGATACCAACTCTTAACTTCTCGCTCATTATAGTCCTCCAATTATTGTTATTCTAATTGCCTGAAAACAATTTGCGCGTTTTGTCTTTCTGTGACGTACATTTGTTTTTCATTGCTTTGACAATACTATCATAACTGTAATTATATTGCAAGGGCTTTTTAATGATAAATTGTATAAAAATCAATATTCAAATATATACCTGTCATATCCGTTAATTATAGTTGTGTTATTATACTGCTCCTCTCTTTGGAATTCCCTTGAATAATTCAAATGTACATGCCCGTGTATGAAATATTTGGGACTATATTTGTCAAGTATATCAACAAATGCTTCAAACCCCTTATGTGGATTATCCTCACCATCACCAAGCCCTGCCGCCGGAGAATGTGTAAGCAGTATATCAATGCCTTTCTTTACCTTTATCTTAGGCCACATCATAGCAGCCCTTTTCTTCATCTGATTCTGTGTATACTGGTTAATACCCTTCTTGTATCTGATTGAACCGCCAAGTCCCATAATTCTTATTCCATTGTATACATATATCTTATCTTCTATACATATACAGCCTTCTGGCTCTTTATCTGCATAGCCATCATCGTGATTGCCTCGCACATATAATATAGGCACTTTAGAAAATGAAGCAAGAAATGACAGATAATCTGCTTTTAAATCTCCACAAGACAATATAAGGTCTATTCCTTCAAGCTTCTCTTTTTCAAAATAATCCCACAGGTACTTTGACTCAACATCAGCTAATACTAGTATCTTCATAACCTTTTAACTTTCCTCACTAATCGTTCACATCTATAATTCCCTGATTGATAACAAGCATTTTTGAATTATCATCAAGTTCTTCATATTCTGGTACTCTGCCAACAACATTATCAAGAAGCCAATCCATTTCAATAATCTCATCAGGATCAAGTTCTTCGTCTGGCTTATTGTGCACCTTTCCATCCTGATCCTTTAATTCACCCGTAAATGGCTTGAACTCACCTTTTACTATTGCTTCCCTTATAAGCGATGTAACCTTTTTCGTTTCATCAGGAACTGCACCGCCATATATTATGTCAATTGCACCAGCAGACATACCCCACCAGTAATTAAGTGCTGATACCTTATCTCCTTCTTCTTCCTTCTTCCACGAACCACTTAATATGCTCTGTATAAGCTTCTCGTAGAACACACCCCAGTGCCATACAGGCATTGCCAGATGCTTTACCATACCTGAGTCCGTTACATAAAGACCGAACTTTCTTGATGTCTTCTTAGGTGTTATCATATCCTGATCTGAAATACAGTTAATACCCTGTTCTGCAAATCTTGCTTCTATGTCATTGTCTTTAATGCCACTCCATTCAACATATACCTTAACATCAGGATTTACCGCCCTTGCCCCCATAGCAAAAGCATTAACATTAGCCATAACACCATACAACGGACAGCTTGCAACATAACCAATCTTGTCACTCTTTGCCATAACCCCAGCTATAACCCCCGTCAGATACTTAGCCTCATACATTCTTGCATAATAAGTTCTTATATACTTATGCGATATATTAAGCGAACAGTTAAGTATCTTAGCCTTTGGATGTGCTATTGCCTGTTTAAGACTTGCATACATCATAGATGGCGATGTTACAAATATAAGATCCGTATTATCATCAATAAGCCTCTGGATGGCATTATAATCATCTTCCTTTGGTCTTACATTAGTAATACTGACTGTTTCTATCTGGCTTCCAAAGGTTTCATCAATATACTGTCTTCCCAATTCGTGGGCATAACACCACTCAGATGTCTGTGGTGTATTCTCGTATATAAATCCAACCTTAAGCCTTTTATTAGCCTCTCCTCCTGACCTTGGGAGAAGATAACTTAATATATTCTTCTTGGCTGGCTGTGTTGTAACCGGATCCATTCTTAAATCTACTTCGCTGTTATCTGATAATAATTCAAATTCAGCCCAGGTCTTAGCTACATTTTTATCCATCTGCTCCGGTGTCATATGGCGTACTGTATCATATCCGTGAATATGAATAAATCTTAAAAAAGCATCTCCAACTGGATAATCAAATCTGTCACCGCCTCTTGATTCATAAGCTGTTCTAAAGTTAAGATAACTTGATACCAAATCCCTCTTGTCATCTTCATCCATTGGCTGTCCCGGAGTAATTCCAACAAGCTCCATAAATGTTATGAAGCTGCCCTCTTTGCTGAAATAGATATCATTAATCTTGGTAGATTTATAAAAATCCATAAATTCATAATATATCTTAACATCAGGATTGTCAGACTTCCTAGGCACTTTACGGATAACCTGTGCATTTACCGTCACCGCATTAAAATATTTAAGAACACTAACTCTCTTGTTACCCTCAAGAACGTAGAATTTATTCATATATTCATATACTTTAATAGGGTCTCTTATTCCCTCATTAACCTGACTGTCACTAAGTGATGCCCATTTAGCTGAGAACTCACTTCCCCATTCAAGAATAGGCATCCAGTTATCTGCAAATGCATTAGTTCTGCCTGCTGTACATGTACCAACAACAAGCCTTAAAGGTATCTGGTCTATTCCAAGACTTACTTCTGAATCTATCTGTTCTTCATCCATCATACTTTCCATAACTGGAAGATATGGATATTTACCCTTATTGACACACGCATTATATTCTCTTTTTCCAAGCTTAAGAGCACTCATATAATCCTGTACTGACATATTAATCCTCCATTCTTACATTACAACACACTTGCAATAACCTTAGTAAGTGTCATTATATAGTTCTTGTCTGATTCATTCCATCGAAAACCTTTATTGAATGTATCATACGATGCAATTATATTATCTCCTGCCTGATTGGTAAAGTAACTATATATCATTCCACCGATATTACTTTGAATTGTTTCATCATACAGCTTCTTGTTAAATGACTCTATATTCGATGTGTACACAATTGTCATATAGTGGTTCTTATCAAACATTCCTAAGAATTCTTTAGTATTAACTATATCATTAATGTCTGGAAGCTTCACATAATTACCATAATATTCAATAAGCCTGCCAGTTGTTCCATTATATATCCTGATGCCATCAATCTCAAATGCTTTACAGGCTCTCTGTAATACATTATCAAGTACACTGCTTCCATTCTTTATAAGATTAATAGACATATCAGCAACTTCCTGTGCCAATGTTTCACCTTTTTTAATAGGTGCCATAGAAAATCCTTTCCTTCCCATATCATCAAGGAAATCACCGTGTTTCTGTGCATCATATATAATATATCTGTTCTTTCCTTTATTCTTGGCAATATAAAGGCATTTATCAGCCTTATTAAATAATGAGTCATAATCACTTCCATTGTCTGGATATTTACATACACCCATAGAAAGAGTAACATCACAGCTGTTCTCTCCCTGACCTAACTCTGCCCTTACTTTCTGCTTGATAAATGTAAGTATAGAACGCAGCTGGCTTTCCTTAGTTATCCAATTCGTAAATATAAAGAATTCATCTCCGCCAAATCTTCCAACAATACCTCTTCCATTAAGTGCACTGTTAATAATAGCGGCAACTTTTAATATAACTTTATCCCCATACAGATGCCCATATGTATCGTTGACATTTTTAAAATTATCTATATCTATCATAGCCATATAATGTATATCTTTATTAGTTGCAATTGAGTCCTGCACATATTCCTTGCAGGCTCTTTTATTAAGAAGCCCTGTAAAGAAATCCTTCCCCTCCTGTGTGGCATAATAACTGACCTCATTCTGCTTATCAATTGACTTGATAATCCCAATTACAACCCTGTCTCTGTTATTCTTATATGTAAGCTTACAATCAATATTATATACAACAAGCTTGGACATATCTGTAATAAGCGGTCCTGTAATCTCACCATTAAACCCCTCATTAGCATTACGGACTTTATTCACAAAATCTGTAAAATCCTGCTTTTGTCTTGCATTATTTAGATATTCCATATACACCTTTTCGAATTTATCAAGTGTCATCTTGCATATTATCGTTGCCTTGAAGCTTCTGTATATATATAGGGAAAACATATCTGTTACGGTATCATAATCAAACATATAATCATTATACATTGACAAATATGTCCTGTATTTGTTCACATCATTATGAAGCCTTGTATATTTCTTCTCCATCATAAAAATATTAACTACATTCATATCTATAACCGGCTCTTCATTAATGATATTCCCATTATTGGCGAGGCACATATGAACAAGAAAATACTGTCCGTCACCACCTTTTATATACGTTATAATTCTCTGGGACTGACCTGATTCTTTCAGACTCTCACATACATTTTTAAATTCACCCACATAATCAGGATGTATCATCTCTGTGATAATAATATTAACAAGCTTTCCTGCATAATTATAAAAATAGTCATCTGCAAAAAGCACAAGATATGAAGAATTAAATGATGCCATACAATACATCATTGATGATTTGTTATTATAAATATCCTCTGATATTAACATATGTCCCCCATCCGTAAATTCCTATAAAACCACTGCACCCTATAGAAATCCACCTCTTTATACAACCTAAAACCATACAGCATATAAACCATACAATCCTGATATAAATATTGTATTAAATCCGCTAATATTATATTAGTAATTTTGCACTCTATTTATATGAATAATAGCACGTTTTTTATTACTTGTAAACTAATTGTGTATTTATTAACATACATTTCAATTACAATTTGCATATGCCTTTAGAGCGTCGTATTATAATTCTTGTTACCAATATAGACATATAAAATGTATAGAAATGAGGATTTTATGAATAATTTACCTAAAGACCCGGTTATGCTTCTTAGCTTTGTTAACATGCAGTTAAGGGATAATTACAGCTCACTCACAGAATTATGTAAGACTTATATGGTTGACGAGAGCAGTATCACAGACAAACTCACCGCTATCAATTATGTATACAATCCTAAGACTAACCAATTTGTATAATTATTAAAAAAGCTATATGAAGGCTATAACAAATGTCCGATTTATTCAAAACATTTATTACAACCTTACATATAGCTTTCTTTAAGTATATATATTAAATATACCGCTTTAAGTTACCTAATGAAGTAAATTATGATTTCATATCTTTAGCAACTAAAGTACCATTTTCACAATCTATAAGAATCTTGTCCCCTGTCGATACATCGCCGGCAAGTATAAGCTTAGCGGCAAGTGTCTCAACGCTCTTCTGGACATATCTCTTAAGAGGTCTTGCACCATACATTGGGTCAAAACCATGGTCAACGATATAATCTTTAGCTGTATCAGATAATACAACCTTAAGTTCCTTATCTTCGAGTCTTCTGTTGACATCATTAATAAGAAGGTTAATAATACTTCCTATATTATCCTTATTAAGAGGTTTGAACATAATAATCTCATCAAGACGGTTCAGGAATTCTGGTCTGAAGCTGTTACGCAGATCTCCCATAACAAGTTCCTCAACCCCCTCTTTAATATTACCATTCTCATCAATTCCATCAAGAAGGTAGGTTGAACCGATATTACTTGTAAGAATTATGATCGTATTCTTAAAATCTACTGTCCTACCTTGTGAATCTGTTATACGTCCATCATCGAGAACCTGAAGAAGCACATTAAATACATCAGGGTGGGCTTTTTCAACCTCATCAAACAATACTACTGAATATGGTTTCCTGCGGACTGCCTCTGTAAGCTGTCCACCTTCATCATATCCTACATATCCTGGAGGAGCTCCGATAAGTCTGGATACTGAATATTTCTCCATATACTCCGACATATCAAGCCTTATTATATTATTCTCATCATCAAACAGACTCTCTGCAAGTGTCTTTGCAAGCTCTGTCTTACCTACACCAGTTGGTCCTAAGAATAAGAATGAGCCAATTGGCTTGCTTGGATCTTTAATACCAGCTTTAGACCTGATAATAGCTTCTGTAACCTTGGTTACAGCCTCGTCCTGTCCAACAACTCTCTTATGAAGAGTTTCATCAAGATTAAGTGTCTTCTGCCTTTCTGACTCACTTAACTTGGCCACTGGAATACCTGTCCATCTTGATATAATCTTAGCTATTTCTTCTTCTGTTACATTCTCGTGTACTAAAGAATCATCGCTTCCATCTTTCTTGGCCTTGGCTTCTGCTTCTTCAATCTGCTTTTCTATCTGTGGCAGCCTGCCATACTGAAGCTCTGCTGCTTTCTCAAGATTGTATTCTCTCTTTGCCTGTGCAATCTGGTTATTAACATTTTCAAGTTCTTCTTTTAACTTGCTGATATTATCAACCTTTGTCTTGTCAGAATCCCATTTAGCCTTCTGTATGCCAAATTCTTCCTTAAGTTCTGATAACTCTTTTCTTAAAGCTTCAAGTCTTTCCTTACTAAGATTATCAGTTTCCTTCTTTAAGGCTGCCTCCTCAATTTCAAGCTGCATAATCTTACGCTGCATTTCATCAAGTTCTGCCGGCATTGAATCAAGTTCTGTCTTAATCATTGCACACGCTTCATCTACAAGATCAATTGCCTTATCTGGAAGAAATCTGTCTGTTATATATCTGTCTGATAACACAGCCGCACTTACCAAAGCACCATCATTAATCTTAACACCGTGGAATACTTCGTATCTGTCCTTAAGCCCCCTTAATATAGATATTGTATCTTCAACTGTTGGCTCATCAACCATTACAGGCTGGAAACGGCGTTCAAGTGCTGGGTCTTTTTCAATATACTGTCTGTGTTCATCAAGTGTTGTCGCACCTATACAATGCAGCTCACCTCTTGCGAGCATTGGTTTAAGCATATTACCAGCATCCATAGAACCCTCTGTCTTACCAGCACCTACAATTGTGTGAATTTCATCGATAAATAATATAATCTGGCCTTCTGACTTTTTAACCTCATCAAGCACAGCTTTTAATCTTTCCTCAAATTCACCTCTGTATTTAGCACCAGCCACAAGTGCACCCATATCAAGAGCAAATAACTTCTTGTCTTTAAGACTCTCTGGCACATCACCTTTTACAATTCTTTGTGCAAGTCCTTCAACAACTGCTGTCTTACCTACACCTGGTTCACCGATAAGAACCGGATTGTTCTTAGTCTTTCTTGAAAGAATTCTTATTACATTCCTTATTTCCTGATCTCGTCCGATTACTGGATCAAGCTTGCCGTCGGCTGCTCTTTGTACCAGATCCGTAGCGTACTTATTGAGTGTATCGTAAGTTGCCTCTGGATTGTCTGATGTAACTGTCTGGTTGCCTCTTACAGTAGCAAGTACTGAAAGAAAGCTCTCCCTGTTAATTCCATATGTCTTAAAGAGCTGCTTTATTGCTCTGTTAGGTGCTGCTATAAGTGCAAGCATCAAATGCTCAACTGACACATAAGAGTCGCCCATTCTCTTGGCTTCATCTTCTGCATTGACAAGTACCTTATTAAGGTCATTGCTTATATATAACTTAACATCACCTGATACCTTATTCTTCTGATTAAGAAGTTGTTCAATATTCTTTAAGAAAATGTCTTTATCAATATTCATCTTCTCTATAAGGTTAGCTATAAGACTATCTTCAATAGTCATAAGGCTATAAAGAAAATGTTCCTGATCAATCTCCTGATTACCATAATCATAAGCTATCTTCTCGCAGTTATTAATCGCTTCGATTGATTTCTGTGTAAACTTCTGAATGTTCATACAATTCACCTCTTTCTTAACCCCAATTATTGTTCCCTTGGAAATAAAGATTATCAGATAACACTTTAAAGACCAATTGTAATTCTTTGAACAATTTTTCATTACTTTTCTTCTAAAATGCTCTTTTCTCATTTCCTATTACAGGTTATATCACTTGTTGTTAGCACTGTCAACAGGTGAGTGCTAATTATTTTATAAAAAATATATAACCCCTGCGTTTTTTATAACGCAGGGTCTTTTACTCCATTAGCCTCAAATGCCTTAGCTCTGTCTATACACGTTCCACACACGCCGCAAGGCTTATCTGCTCCTTCATAACAGCTCCATGTATATTCATAAGGAACTTTTAAATCAAGTCCGATTTTTACAACTTGTGATTTTGTCTTATTAATAAATGGAGCTTCTATCTTTAACTGCTTACCACTTCCAAGATATATCGCTTCATTCATTGCCTTGTTAAATTCATCACTACAATCAGGATATGCACTTCCTGCCGCGTCATCACTGTGTGCCCCATAATATATAACCTCACACCCTTTAGAAAGTGCTATGCTTGCCGCACTTGAAAGGAACAAGCCATTGCGAAACGGAACATAAGTTGACACAGGACTTCCGTTAGTCTTTTTAATCTGTTCTGCATAAGACTCCTCTGGTATCTCTTTATCAGAATGTGCAAGCAATGAACAATCACTGTACTGGAATATCTTTTCAAGATCCAATGATATATGCTCAACACCATAATATTCAGTTACCTTATCAGCTGACTCAATTTCCTTTGTGTGCCTTTGTCCATAATATATTGACAGTGCCACAACATTTTCTGCACCATACTTATCGACTGCTATTCCAAGGCACGTTGTACTATCAACGCCACCACTGCATAAAACCATTGCTTTCATTAGAAAACCTCCCTCTTAATGTCTGTGTATATGTTTTTGTGTTGGTCTTTTTTATTCCTCTTGCTGTCATACAACTGTGACAGCCCTCTATGAATACAGCAACATCTTCTGAACCTGTTACTTTGCATATTATATCTGCTATGTCTGAACCTATGCGTTCCTGTAACTGCAATCTCTTTCCTACCATATCAGCTATTCTAGCTATCTTGCTAAGACCTATAACCCTGCCTTTAGGAACATATGCTACTGTCACTTTCATATCGTACATAAGTGCAATATGATGTTCGCAATAGCTGAATATATCTATATCTTTTACAACCACCATATCACCGTATCTTGATGTGCCCTCGTCATCCACATCTTCTGCAAATGTCTTATCAAACATAGCCGCTATCTCATCATTGGAATACTTCATTCCTTCAAAGACTTCTTCATACATTCTTGCTACTCTGTCAGGTGTTTCTTTCAGTCCTTCCCTGTCCGGGTCATCTCCTAATGCCTCAAGAATTCCTCTTATATGAAATCTTATAGCTTCTGTATCTATCTGTTTCAATTTATACTCCTTTCTTATCTGGCGACCAGATGAATTTGTGGAGCTGGAGCTGTACTCTTGCCCCATTAATCAAATTATTCTTCATAAAATCCACGATTGTTACAGGTTCAATCTTTCCAAATACAGGACTAAAATATACATAGCATTTTTCTGCAAGATTATATTGTCTTATTATTTCTAATGCTCTCTTTAAATCTTCTTCACTGCTTACAACGAATTTAACAGTGTCCTGACTTTGAAGGTTGTTAAAATTATCAAGCTTCATATATTGTTCCATATTACTTCCAGCAAGCTTGTAATCTGCTGTCATTGATAATCTTCCCATTTCATTGTTAACCTTATCATAAATGTCGTTTATGACCTGACCATTCATAGCTGTAGTAAGGTTATCCTTAACATTTTCTCTTACCTTATTAATATCAACGCTTCCATTGGTTTCTATCTCAACATTTCTGCCACTAATCAGCAGCTGTGCTATAAGCTCGTCTATCCCTGCCTGAATAAGCGGCTCTCCACCTGTAAGTGTTACATTGTCAATCTTGGCATCTTCCACTGCCTTAACAATATCAGACACACTCATCTTAACTGCCTTTGCATTAACATCATTTGCCCATCTGGTATCACAATAACTGCAATCAAGATTACAACCTCTGAACCTTACAAATACAGCAAGTTCTCCTGCTCTTACACCTTCTCCGTTAATGCTAGCAAAATGTTCTACGACATTAAATATCTGTTCGCTCATATGTTCCTCATTTCTGTATATATTATATTTATGTATATACATCTAATCCTATTTCTGTATACCTTGCATTTATGTATATACGTCTAATCCTGTGTATAAGAGGCAGAATTATTCGGTGTCTCATAAACAGTTATCTGTTTCACCTTGTATCCGCTGCCGCTCATTTTATCATAAAAATATTTCGCCATATTCTCTGCTGTTGGTCTGAAAGCAAACTGTATTATCCTGAAATTCTCATCCTGTAAAGCCTTCAGTGTTGTTTCCTTTAAACTGCCAGTTTCTATAATAAGGCAATGGTCTAAGTAATCTACGATTTCCTTTAAATCTTTCTTTAAATCTCCAAAGTCAACATACATTCCTCTGTTCTGTCCTGTTGTTTCAAGTTCATCACTTGATACCTCTGCTACAACTCTCCAGCGGTGTCCGTGTATGTTACTGCATTTGCCCTCATAGCCGTATAAGAAATGTGCGGCATCGAAGCTGTGTTCTGTTTTTAATGTGTACATATCTGCTCCTTAGATTTTCTATCAAAATTTCCTATTAAATAAAATGGCGTGCCAGTTACCTCACAACTGACACGCCATTTTAATGGTTCTATCTGATCACAACGCATATTATCATACATTGCATATTATACAGATTTTAAGTTTTGAAGCCCTGGTTTTATTTTAAGACAGGATGGTACAAACGAACTGTCTTTTATTATTCATACGAAAGAATAACAGAATTATTATCTGTTGTCAACATTTTATAAATCTCTTAACATATCTGTCTTCTTCATAACTGGTCTTAAGGCAATATAAAGTATTGAAGCTACAATTACTGCTATAATAGCATTAACTGTTGTTGTTATCGCACCAATCTTTGCAAGTGCCTTAGCTAAATCCTGAGGTACTCCAAGAAGATATGTCTTGTAGAAATAACCAACCACCGGGTCTGCCACAATATTGAAAGCCATACCACATATACTTGAAACTATTGTTGCTACAGTAATATACTTAGCAGAATGCTCCTTTGATATCTTGAATAACTTATGTGCTACAAATCCTACAATAAGACCAATGCATAATTTTAATATAAATGTCTTAGGTGCACTTGTAACATAGGCTGTTGTAAGATCACTTATTGTCATACCCACAGCTCCTGCAAGACCGCCCCATGTACCGCCTATAAGTAATGCTGCAAGAACGCAGAATACATTACCAAAATGAAACATAGTTCTCTCTGTTCCTACCGGAATATCAATCTTAATAAATGTTGCACCAACATAACATAATGCTGCACAAAGTGCTGCCTGTGCTATAACTTTGGCATCAACCGGCTTTTTCTCTGACTTGCAGAATGTATTATATAAGCCCGAGATTAATACTACTGCACCAATTATTGTGACGAGTAATGAAAATGCATATGCTTTATTACCCTTTACAACATATGTATTAACACAAAGCACAATACCGATAATCATAATAACTGCACCGATAACAGCCTGAATAATACTTTTTGATTTTTCTTTCATAAAGTCCTCCAATCTGGTATGCAATATATATTAATCTGCATACGAGTCATTAGTAATAATTAACAGCTAAAACATACATATCTTGTATGTATTAATTGTTATTATGAAAGAATAATCTTTTATAGGCATTATTAAAAGTGTCAATTTAATATTAATTTATAAGGTCAGTTACTGATACTCCCTTACTAAGAACATTGGCTTTATAGCCATTATCTCATCATATTCTTCCTGTTCAACTGCAACGCTTGAATTAAGTGCCTTTAAATCGCTCTTTAATACTTCAAGTGCTTCATCTGCTTTCACCGCTCTGCCTTCCTCAATAATATCAATCATTCTCTTAAGAACAACTGGATGAGCATACCACGCTGGAATTGGGAAGTCTGGATAATTGTGTATATATTCTTCCATATCCTCAACCGCACTCATAAGGTGGCTCTCTATGTATTTCTTATTATTCTTCGCTGTTGGAAGTACATTGGCACTTGAAAAAAGGAATATTGCCGCAAGTCCAAATAATAAGAAATATACAGCAAAACCGGCGTGTGTTATAAGAGCAAATATTCCATATATAAGAGCTGCTGCCCCAAGAAGTGTTATACTGAGTGCAACCCATTTGTAAGCAGGATTGCTTCTGTCATATACTCTCTTTCTCTTAGCTCCTGCACTTAACTGTATGCTTAACTCCTCCTTACGGTTAAGATATTCCATACAGTTATTAAGCACTGCTACATTTGCCTTAGCTTCTTTACTGATTGCTACTGCTTTCTTCTGTTCTTTAAGTCTTTCTTTTTGTTTAAGACGTTTCTCAGCTTCTTCACTGTGAAGTCTTATATACGGGTGTGTCTGTTTAATATATGCAAGAAGAGAATCTACATTTTCTTCAAACTTGAAATTACACTGCTTCTCTTCTCCGTTATCATACTCAACAACAAGATAAGGAATTGTTGCAAATAATCCTTTGCCAGTAAATCCTCCTTTACTCATAGCAACTCTCTTAAATATTCTTTTAACATTGGACAGTGGAATATAATATCTCCTGTCAAAATAAAAGCTATTAAGATATATAGCCTTTTCGCCAACACCACAGGGACCAAACTTTCTGCAATTCTTTCTGTCTTTTACAAGCTCTTCCTTGCTAAGTGTTGTTCTGGATAAACAATGCGGCTTAAAAAGCATAGCAATCAACTCCTTTTCAACAATATCATTATAATTATGATATAAATACATTATAATACAATTCATATTTAATAATAATTCACTTCATCTTCTGCACTCATATCATAATATATAAAAGGAGGGAATATATCCTGAGGACTTCCCTCCTTTTATTCTAATAAGCTAACCTGCTTCATATGGCTGCTTATCATTATATTCTATTACTACTGTTATGTATTAAGCAGCTTCCTTTGTATGCTTTCTTGTTGCATACATAAATATTCCAAAGAATACTGCGGCAATTATAATACCGGCTGGGTAAGCTACCTTTGTACCAAGGTTAAGACACTCTTTTGCATAGAAGAAATATGTCATTGAAACAGCACTCATAAATGTTGCAGGAACTGCTGTAATCCAGTAATTCTTCTTTTCCTTGAATAAGAACATACTAGCTGTCCAGAGAACTATCATAGCAAGTGTCTGGTTAGTCCAGCTGAAGTATCTCCATATAATTGTGTAATCAAGGTGTCCAACAAATGCACCAACTGCAAGTAATGGAACACAAAGCATAAGTCTCTTAGCGTACTTACCCTGATCAATCTTGAACCAGTCTGCAAGTACAAGTCTTGCACTTCTGAAAGCTGTATCACCAGATGTGATAGGGCATACAATAACACCTATCATAGCAAGTGCAACACCAACACCACCCATTGTCTTTGAGCATACATCATATATAGCTGCTGACTGTCCATTGGCAAGTATTGCACTTAAGCCTGTGCTTAAACCATCTGTTACTTCATAGATTGAACAGCCTGCTGCTGCCCATATTAAAGCGATAATACCTTCGGCAACCATTGCACCATAGAATACGAAATGTCCCTGCTTCTCTGACTTCATACAACGAGCCATAAGAGGTGACTGTGTTGCGTGGAAACCTGATATAGCACCACAGGCAACTGTTATGAACATTACACTCCATATTGGAGTTGCCTTAGGATGCATATTAGTGAAGTGTGACCATATCTCTGGTATCTGGTACTGTGAGTGAGTAAATATACCAAGTGCAACACCAAGTGCCATAATGATAAGACATATACCAAATAATGGATAAATACGTCCGATAATCTTATCAATTGAAATAAATGTTGCAATGAAATAGTATGCAAGAATTATCCATAACCAGAATTCTGTACTGGTAACAATTCCTGATACGTTACCATTCTTGAAAAGAGTTACAATAAGTCCAGCAGGACCTACTGCGAATACTGTACCAACCATAACAAGAAGTACAACACTGAATACTCTCATTACATTCTTCATAAATCCGCCAAGGTATATACCACATACCTCTGAGATTGATGCACCATCATTACGTTCTGATAACATACCTGAGAAATAATCGTGTACACCACCAGCGAAGATAGTACCAAATGTAATCCATAAGAATACAACCGGGCCCCATAAAGCACCCTGCATAGCTCCGAATATTGGTCCTAAACCTGCAATATTCAAAAGCTGTACTAAAAACAGTTTCCATTGTGGCATTACTACATAGTCAACGCCATCATTAATCTTAACTGCTGGAGTTTCTCTGTCGTCTGGTGCAAATGTATTCTCTACAACTTTACCATACACAAAGTAACCGCCAATTAAAAGAAACAAGCAAATGAAAAAACTAATCATAACCTTGTCCTCCTTTACTTTAGAATAAAATATTTAACTTATCACAGTACTGTTCCGTTAGCTTTATTATAGTATAATTAATAAAAATTTCAACTTTGAAAATAAAAAAAATGTGCCAAAAAAGCCTGGCACATTTTAGTATTTATTAACAAATTTTATTTATTTTTTATATTTCTTTTTGAATAACATTGACAAATCATCGTTTGTGTATCTCAACATCAGCTATTCATAATCATCATCTGCATTCTGTTTTCAACGTTAGCATAGCTTGTATCAGGGTCAAGATCAAGAGGCAGAATTGTAACATTTGGGTAGTCTTCTTTTATTCTCTTTATTACCCCTCTTCCGCATATATGATTAGGCAGACAGCCAAAAGGCTGTAATATAATAAATGACTTTACGCCTTCCTTAGCATAATGTACAATCTCTGCTGCCATAAGCCAGCCCTCACCACAGCTTAGGGTTTCAGGAATTATATTTTTAACTCCCTGATACATATCCCTTGGTCTTAATGCCTTTTTGTACAAAGGATGAAGAACAGCCGTCTTCTCCAACGACTTCTGGACGTGGTCAAACAGCCAGTCAACAGCAAATGGATATGGGAATATATTTGCATTATAATCCTTTATCTCAGCCATAGATGCAAGAAAATCTTTTCTTAGCTGGTCTGTTATTCTTGGGAATATAGTTTCCATTCCATTTTCTTCCATATATCTTTCAATATTAAAGTTAGAGCCTGAATGATATGTAACAAGCAGTTCTCCTGTTATGAATACTTTAGGCTTTAAATGGCTTCTGTCATAAGGTATCGCCGCCATATCCTTCATTCCCTGTTCAAATGCTTTTCTTGCACTTCCAATTCCAGATTTAATAGCCTGTGAAAGATTATCAACACACTGCTGGTATACCCTGTCTGTTTCGCCTTTATTAATCTCATAAGGACGTGTCTTTCTGCATACATCAGTAAGCATATCAAGCATCATAAATGACCATACAGCCTCTAATACCGCACTAACTCCAAGTAAGAATACACCTGGGTGATTTCTTTTAGTATCATTAACATCAGTTGTAAGAATTGGCACATTACTAAAGCCTGCAGAATCAAGTCCTTTTCTAAGAAGTCCTGCGTAATGTGACATACGACAGTCACACTGGAATTTAACCATTCCAACGGCAACCTCGTCCTGATTATAACCGCCGCGTTTTAATTCACCTATAAGCTCTCCTATAACCATCTGGGCTGGGAAACATATATCATTATGTACATATTTCTTTCCAAGCTTAATCTGCTCTGTTGAACCTATTGGTATTCTCTTAACTTTGAAATTCTCTTTTTCCAATATACCCTCAAGAATTTTAGAAACCTCAACTGATATATTAGGCACAAGAATAGTTCTTATCTTCTTATCTTTCCTATAGAACTTGGCAGGACTTGGCTCTTTAAGCTCCTCATACATATGCTTCTTTATGAATTCTTCATCTTTAATCCCACGTCTTATCTGTACAGACTTTATAAACGACTGTATTCTTATTCCAAGTGCTCCTGTCGCATCACTTTCATCAACTTTTAGAATAAGGGGCGGCTTATGTCCGCTCTCATTCATTATTCTTATAATCTCATCTGAAAGTATTGCATCATGTCCACAGCCAAAACTTACAATCTGCACATATTCAAGCTCTGGTGTCTTAGCTGCTATCATCGCCGCTGACAACATTCTTGTATGGAAATTATTGGTTATCTCTGCCCTTGTATTAGAAAGCACCTGCTCATTAAGCTTGTCAAGACCATCAACAGGAATAACAGCAATTCCTTTCTTTGCAAGCATTTTCGATATATTCTTGCTTACAAATGGGTCTGTATGATATGGTCTTCCTGCAAGCACAACAGCAAATGTATTATTCTTCTTAGCATTATCAATAGCCATATTGCTAAGTCTTATAAGTTCACCCTTAAATCCATTTCTTGCATCTGCTGCCTGTCTATAAGCTTCCTCTGCCTCACTCTTTGATACTGAAAGTTCATTGACAGCATATTCTATTATCTGGTGTCTTCTGTCTTTCTTTGAGAACCAGTGGAATATAGGTGTATCAAACTTAACCCCGTACTGTTTCTCTGGGTTCTGTGAGTTTCTTACAACCATAGGATATCCCATAACAACAGAACACACATAAGGACTCAGCTTATCAGTTCCTTCTGGTGGCATATGCATAACATATGGCATAAATATTCTATCAACATTCTGGCTGGCAAGATCCTCTATATGTCCGTGGACAAGCTTTGCCGGAAAACATATTGTATCTGAAGCTACATATTTAAGCCCTTTCTCATACATTTTCCTGTTGCTTTTATGAGAAAGCTTGACATTATAACCCAATGCCTTAAAAAATGTTGTCCAGAACGGCATACTGTCAAAGAATTCAAGCACTCTTGGTATTCCGATTGTTATATCCTTGTGCTTTGAAACTTCTTTGTAATCATACGCCTTAAATAGCATTTTCTCACGCATTGCAAACACATCGAGCACGGCGTTCTCTTTGCTGTTTTCTTTAGTATCCTCAAGTACCGCCGCTGTTTCATCAAGTATAAGTCCATTTTCACACCTATTGCCTGTAACCCATCTGCCGCCGTCAGGGAATGTAAGAACATTTCTTAAGCAGTGATTGCCGCAATGCTCACAACGTACTCCCGATTGTGTTGTGTATTCAAATTTCTTCACAGCCTCAAAGCCTATAAATGATGAGCTTTCACCATTCGCATAGCCTTCTTCTTTTATATGTTTCTTGGCTGCAAGTGCCGCACCAAGTGCTCCCATCTCACCTGGGAATGGTGCGAGAGTAACATTCATATCAAGATATTCTTCTATGGCACGAAGAACAGCCCTGTTTCTAAAAGTTCCCCCCTGAACTACTACTTTTTCACCAAGCTCTTTTGTATTGGCAACTCGCACAACCTTAGTGAACACATTTTCAATAATCGAACGGCACAGACCTGCCATAATATCATCAGGGTTCTTGCCATCTCTCTGTTCATTAATTATTGTACTGTTCATAAATACTGTGCATCTGCTTCCTAAATGTGCTGGACTAACTGAGCTGAATGCCCTTTTAGCAATATCCTTAACATCTATGTTTAGATTGGATGCAAAGTTCTCAAGGAATGACCCACAGCCTGATGAACAGGCCTCATTGAGCATAATATTAGTTATTACGCCGTCATTAAGCCATATTGCTTTCATATCCTGACCGCCAATATCCAGCACAAATGTTGTATCAGGATAGAACTTCTGACAACCTGTCGTGTGTGCGACAGTTTCTACTGTATGGTAATCAGCCCTGAATGCCTTGGCAAGAAGATGTTCTCCATAACCTGTTGTTCCCATTCCCCTGCACACAAGCTTAATTCCTTTATCAGCATATTTATCATATATCTTTGTTATACCCTCTTTAACCACTTTTATAGGGTCACCGTGGTTATTAGCGTAAAATGTATCTATAACTTTTTCTTCTTCATCTATAAGCACGAATTTAGATGTTGTACTGCCTGAGTCAATTCCAAGATATACATTCAGTACACCATTCTTAATATGTGGCTCACTCAGCTTATAAAGCTCTTTATCGTGTCTTTGGGTAAACTCTTTATAATCTGCCTCATCTGCAAAGAATGGCTTGCTGACTGCTTTATGCTCTTTTATTAAAGACCTGTCAAAAGTATCAATTCTATTAATAAGCTCGTCAATAGTGACATATGTATCATCATCAAATAAATTATCTATCGCAACTGCTGTTCCATATGCAACTATTGTTTCTGCATGTTGTGGAACTATATAATCCTTATCTGATAGTCCAAGCCTTTCTGCAAATACCCTTATAAGTGTAGAATTAAATGTAAGAGGTCCTCCCTCGAATATTATAGGTGCTTTTAACTCAAGTCCCTGTGACAATCCACCTATTGTCTGCTTGGCTATGGCGTGAAATGTTGACAAAGCAATATCAGCCCTGTCAGCTCCCTGTATTAATAATGGCTGTATATCTGTCTTTGCAAATACACCACATCTTCCTGATATGTCATATACAGTTGTACCTTTTGCCGCAAGGCTCTCAAATTCTTCTGTCTTAACGCCAAGCAGTGTTGCTATCTCGTCTATAAATGCACCCGTTCCGCCTGCACAGCTTCCATTCATACGCATATCAGATGTCATAAGCCTGCCTGTATTATCATCAAAATAAAAGAAGATTACCTTAGCATCCTGTCCACCAAGTTCAATCGCTGTTCGTATATCCGGATACAGTCTTTGTACTGCCGCCGCATTAGCAACAACTTCCTGAATATAATGTATTCCCAATGCCCTGCTCACCGGCTTTCCACCTGAACCGCATACTGCTGCCTTAAAGTTTTTCCCACTAAGGAGCTCCTTTACCTCACTAAGAAGAGTTCTTGCTGTGTCAATCTGCCTTGCGTTATGTCTTACATATTTGGAATACACAACATCATTGGTATTAATATCTGTTATTACAAGCTTAACTGTTGTTGAACCTACATCTATTCCTACCCTTATATCACTATTATCTGATAATCTGTTCTTTACAAGTTCTTCCATCTTCATTGCCTTACCTTTATATATACTTATATATTTATATATATCATTTACATTTCATCAAGTGTAGTAATAATATCCTGCACATTCTCAACTATGTAATCTGCTCCTGCATTCTCAAGCTCATTTTCTTCAGCAAATCCATATCTGACACCGATAGACTCTATTCCGCAGTTCTTAGCTCCAAGAATATCATCTTTTCTGTCACCAATCATAATTGAATCAGCCTTGATATCATTTAAAATATCTGCTGTATCTGATACATTTGTTGTATCCGAAGCATTAGTAATATCCGCGTTATCAGCTTTATTTAGCTTTATAATCTGGTTAAATACCTCATTAATCACATCATCCTTATGTCTTCTTGCACCGCCCTCTAATTCACTTCCTACAGCTATATCAAAATATTGCTCTATATCAAAATACTTAAGTATCGTAGGAACATATATTTCAGGCTTACATGTTGCAAGTGCTGTTATGTAACCTTCTTTCTTTAAACTGCTTAACAGTTCTTTTATTCCATCAAATAATCTGTTCTCATATATTCCTGTATCTTTATATCTTTCCCTGTAATAATTAACCGCCTTTAACGCATCCTCTCTACTTAAGCCGTGAAATTTAGCAAAGCTTTCATCAAGCGGAGGTCCTATATATCTTTTAAGCACTGCCTCGTCATTCTCTGTTATCCCAAGCTTATCAAGTGCATACTGCACACTCTTTGTTATTCCCTCACTTGAATCTGTAAGTGTTCCGTCCAAATCAAATAAAATATATTTCTTTCTCATAGATTATCCTTTCAATTCTTTATATGTTATACAAATACAAAAGAGGTGCACCTTTTACGTCCACCTCTTTTGATAATCAATTATACTATTTTAAATTAATTTGACAACTCTGATTTGTCATTGTTTATAGTAATATTAGAAACTCCGTCTACACCATCAACAGATATATTTCTGTCTGTCTTTGCCTGTATTGTATTAGCTTTCATAACATCTGTTATATCAAAGCCTGTTGTTTCTTTAATAGATTCTATTGTCTTTGCAAGCACCGATGGAACATAACCGCCCATCTGTCCTACACCAGAGCCATTAGAACTATCTGTGCTGTCAATAATTGTAACCTTATCTATGCTCTGAAGCGGCTTAGCTACCTGTTCTGCCATCTGTGGAAGTACCTTTACAAGCATTTCCATCATAGCTGCCTGACCGTACTTCTCATAAGCTTCTGCCTTCTTCTCCATAGCTTCAGCTTCTGCTATACCTTTGGCTTTAGTTGCCTCAGCCTCTGCTATACCTGTCTTAGCAATAGCGTCTGCTTCTGCTTGTGCCTTAATTGCAATCGCTTCTGCTTCTGCCTGTGCTTCAACTTTCTTGGACTCAGCTCTCGCCTGTGCCTGTGCAATCTGACGGTACTTTTCTGCATCTGCATCTGCCATCTGTTTTGCCTTCTCAGCATTAGCTGGTTCAACTATAGTAACCCTTAAACTCTCTTTAGTTCTTTCAGCCTGCTTCTGTGCAAGTTCTATATTCTTCTGCTCTGATGCAATCTGAACCTGAATCTGTGCTTCTGCAATCTCTTTTTGTCTTTGCTGTTTAAGAAGCTCTGCATCCATCTGTGCCTGTATTACATCTTTCTGTGTAATATTAGACTGGATATCGTGTGCTAATTCTGCTTTAGCCTGTGCTGTCTGCTGTTCCTGCATATAATTGGCTTCAAGGACTGCCTTATCCTTAGCCGCCTGAGCTATATCTGCCTCTGCCTTTAACTTGGCTGACTCACCTTCCTGACGTGCCTGTGAAGTCTTAATCTGCATATCTCTTGCAGCTTCTGCCTTCTGGATTTCAGCATCTTTCTTTCTCTGGGCAATCATACCATCACCAAGTGCCTTGATATATCCGTTCTCATCAGATATATCTGTGATAGTGAAGTTCTTAACCTCAAGACCCATATTGCCAAGCTCTGTACCTACAACTTCCTGTACCCTTGAAGAGAATTCTTCTCTCTTCTGATAAAGCTCCTCAACTGTCATAGTTGCAATAATCTCTCGAAGCTTACCTTCAAGAACTGCTATTGCTGTACCCTGAATGTTATCAATAATCTCTTTCTCGTTACGTCCCGTAAACTGTTCAATTGCTGTAAGAATACTGTTCTTTTCATTTCTTACTTTGATAACCGCTGTTGTAATTACACTAATTGGTACACCCTGGCTTGAAAGACTGCTTCGTGTCGCAACACTGAGCGGTATATTTCCAAGCGAAATATAATCAATTCTTTCAAATACTGGAATTACAAGTCCACCACCACCGGTGATGACCCTTTTCTTCATACCAGTTACAACTCCTGCCTTGTCCTGTGGTACTTTTTTCCACATTCTAAGTACAACTGTGAGAATTAATACAATTCCCAGTACTGCAGCTACAATGCCAAATAGACTTGACTCTGTGCCATATCCCATATAAACCTCCATTCTGCCATTCCGGCTTCTGGCTTATCTGCCAGAATATTTATCTTCAAGACGTGATGTGCTCTCTACTATTATATAATCACCATCAAATCTTAAGATATTAACTTCTTTATCCTGCTTAATAGGCTCACCATCTTCTGCCTTGGCAGGATATGTGACATTTGAGCCTGTGCTTAATAATATGCTCACAGCCCCGACACCACCTTTGGGAATTGCATTACTCACTGTTCCCCTGCTTAACAATATTTCACTCTTCTCTGCGGCAAAATTCTCAACCTTTTTCAGTCTTTTAATAATTGACTGTAATATAACAGCACATATGTAGCCTGCCACAATGCCAATCACAATAAGAGCCGGTTCAGAAAGCTTTCCATTAAATATCATTCCTGTACAACCAAATACTAACGCCCATAAACACAGGCTGTTAATTGAAAATGGCAGAAAATCAAGAACCATATCAGAGCCGAATTCTAACTGAAATATATCTATTGATATAAAATCAACAAATCCATCAAACAAATTAAGCACTATACTACAAAATGGAATAAGAATTCCAATTATAATACACGCTATACATATCGTATTAAACATAGAACCTCCCCTCATATAAGGTCAATCCAATCATCTGATTACAACAGTATTTCTTAAATGCAAGGATATTACACCTTTTACATTGTCTTATATTTTATATTGTCTTACGCATATTCAATTTAATTAAAATCTAATATACTTAATCAAAATCTGATATACTTAACTAAAATCTGTTATATATATCCACCTGCATACTGTCAGTTATATTAGAAATATATTCTGAATATTTGTTGTTAAGTACATTTGACGCAATTGTTTCATCTGATGAACCATCATATGACTTATTAATAAAATACAGTACATAATAACAGCCTGATGATGAATTCTCTATAACTGTTACATCTCCAGCCTTTCTGTCATCTGAAAGAAGCCAGTCTGATGTTCCTGTGTCCATATTAGAACTTACTACCTTGCTAAAGAGCGAACCATTGATGTCATCATATTTAGTGTCACCATCATCTGCATATCTCTTACATAAATCATTAAATGCCTGCTCGCTCACAGCTCCTACCGCAAACTCATCTGCCTTTGCCTTGGCTGCCTGCATCTCACCGTCAGTTGTATCTACAGCTTTTATTGTAAATTCACGATAATCAACCTGATCATATGTATCCTTATGTTCTTCATAATACTGTTTAACTTCATCATCTGTAGCCTTTAAGCTGTCTGTAAGTTCTGTTCTATAAGCATCTGCCTTAAGATATTCCATTAAATAGCTCTTTATATTCTTCTTGGTAGCATAATTACCAAAGTTCTGCTTATAATATGCCTTTTCATCTAATGATGCGGCGGCAGCGGCACTTTCAGCCTGTTCTACAAGCTTGTTGTAATCCTCATCTGCTGTTGTGTATTCGTAATTATTGTCAGCAGCATCCTTTAATAATGCCTTAGTTTCCTTAATTGTATTAACTGCATTATCCGCAAAATAAGCATACCAGGTTCCACCTGTCTGTGAATTAGTCTGTGACTTATCATTCTCAGAGCTTTTATATCCCATATAAGAGAAATAGTCTGCCATTGTCGTATTTCCGTAAAATGTCTGTGATAACAGTGCATTTTTAGAAATATTATAATACATATCAAATTCTATCTGGCTTATATTCTCTGAATCAACTTTTATAAACTTGTTATGTATTCTTGAATATCTTGTTCCCAATGTTATTACTAAAGCTAATACTATTCCAGCAAGAACGCCAATTCCTACAACCTTAAATATAAAGCTTTCTCTTTCCTGTTTTCTTTGTTCAGCCTTTCTTTTAGCCATCTTCTTATCGTATTTTGTAACTATCTTCTGTGTGCTGTCA